>Ga0065711_1005176_pt1 | contig 21079 bp, 10 predicted proteins | sample Hoacrofraction12_FD_59098 | JGI IMG/M metagenome (GOLD analysis project Ga0065711, IMG submission 59098) | Hoatzin crop microbial communities from Cojedes, Venezuela - Epithelial fraction 12 v2 (version 2) | ecosystem: Host-associated > Birds > Digestive system > Esophagus > Crop | place...
TTTTTTTTTTTTTTTTTTTTTTTTTTTTTTTTGTGTTTCAGTCATTGTTTTTTGAGAAGAAGCAGCTAGCTCCTTCTGTTTCAGTAGCACAACGCACTGTGAAACTGTACTCTAAACCCAGCTGCCTTTACAGGTACAAATACAGTTGTTACACCTGAGACTGCTTTTGGGCTGGCAGTAGATTGACCCAAACAATCAAGGCCACAGCAAGATATGATGTAGCCTGCCAGTGAAGAGAGTTGTCAATCTCAGCTCGGGTTTTTCTTCAACAAAACTGCAGAAGCATCTAGGATTCACCTATCTGGTCGTTAGGTATGCCTCATTAATAAAAAAACATCCTGGATATATCTTCCCTGCTTCCTCACAGTCACTCTAATGTAAGAGAAAACAAGATCAGGCTTTCTTTCTTTCTTTCTTTCTTTCTTTTTTATTTTTTCTGAAAAATTGCAGCAAAGCCCTTCATTATCAAGAAAGGATGCACTTTGAATACAGTTCAGGATACCTTCCACGTGAGATTTCTTATTTCAGTGTAGCTGGTATGAATGCTGAGAGACGCTCTGGGAAGTCACCAAGGCTATGTCTGCGCCGCAGGACAGAAGCACTCTGCATTTTCACACCCAAAGACAGAAACAGCTAGGAGAGGAATGGAGAGGAGCAGCTAGGAGAGGTTACGTTAGAGATATGAGTGGTGAGTGTACACAGCAGAGAGGAAGAGAAATCCACTAAGGTTTCTGGAGTGTGAAACTGGTATTTGAAAATAGTGCCCAAAATCTTCATGTTCGTGATCAGAAGCTGCTGTGTAGTGCTGAGGTCAGTGAGACACTAGAACAGCCTCTTGAAGGGAATGACTAATGCTTTAGCAGCCCAGCTGCTACACCAGTGGGAAATAATCCACAACAGATAATATGGGATGCAATCCACAAGGAGTACAATAGTCTTGAGAGGGGACCAAGCTAGGAATTTGCGGACTCTTCACTCATATCAAAACACTGTTACGGGACAGAGATTTCTTATTTCAACCTGACTGTCACTGTTCTATGGAGATTTGGAGGGAAATATTTTGTTCATTAACACTGCCTGGGGTATTTTCACTGCAGTTGAGTTTGTAGACCCTTGCTCAGCACATGAAGTTAGTAGTATGGAATTGCAGCAAATATCCTAAAAATACAAAAAAGGAGGTTCTGTTCATGCCTCTGACTGAACTCTAGCATAATTCTTGCAGTAGATCAAAAAAGTACAAAAGTAGAAAAGTAGAAAAGAGCAGAATTATTACTAGGGGGAAAAAAAGGAAAAAAAAAAAAAAAGGGAAAAAAGAGAACTGACAGTGCCAGGAAGAAGTATAGAACTTGGACGAGAGCTAGACATTCACAGCTGAAGGATATGTTCTCCTGTGATGCATTCACAAGTCCTTATGAGGACTATGAATCCCTGTGCTCCAGAGAAAATATGATTATTCATACAGTTCAGGAACACTTTGGCCCACCTGCTGAGGATAACTGTGTCTGTGTGTAGGGTACTGCAGCCCACTAGTGTATTAAAGCAGTCAGATCAACAAGACATCAGAAGTGTGTCCTGAATGGAAGTGTTTAATCCTCATCACTTGTGTTCTGTTACAGCTGTACAGTTATGAACTGAGAAGTGGTGTTGTGTCCGTATCAGTGGATGCTGGGAGAAGAGCAGTATCTTTACGTGCTTGCCTTATCACTGCGATTTTTTTCCTGGCCATCACTTTTGGCTGTTTTGTCCATCACTTGGGTTGGTTAAAACTAAGTAATCATTTGGCAGTTTTGGATCCGGAATGACAGACTTGGGTCGCTCTTGGAGCCTGCCACCATGCCCATTGCCTTAGTATGAAGATATTTTTACGTATGTCTAAAACAGAATGAAAACAGGGAAATGTGTTAGGTTTGATGCAACATATTTAAATTCTCATGTGGTAATTCTCAAAAAAAAAAAAGAAATCCAACCTTGCAGAACGTCTTCTAGCTTCTTATAATCATTTTGGTCTGACAAACCAGTCCTCCTGCCAATGGTTGCTACCTCGCTCTAATTGGACAGCGGGCTTTTCACAGATATAGTGAAGCTCTTCTTTAAATGCTTGGCTATATATTTCAGTATAATAAAAATATGCACAGCATTGGAGGGAGTTTATATGCCTTGCCCTAGGAAAGAAAAGTCTTTATTGTTATATCTCACCTCATTGAAATGGTGCATCATTGCCCCTTCTAAAAAGAGTGGTCTTTGCAAGAATTACTTATGTGGCTTTCATGAAGGATATATACCCCCAACAAAGAAATAAAGCACTTAGTAACAACGTGCACCAACTCCTAGGAGGCTGACCCTGTCCTGAACATACCACCAAGCACCCTCAGCAGACTCTGAGGGTGGATCCTAGACCATCTCTTGTACCTGACAGCAAGAAACACTAACTCCTGGGTAGAGATCAGAGGGTGTCAGTGGCTGTTTCAACAGAAATGTTAAGAGAAGACTGCCCAATAATGAAAAGGAAAATTGGCAAAGTAGGTTTGAAGCAAGAAGAAAACCATATTGTATTTCTGAAATAACATGTTAAACTAAAATGAAATGATTCTAGAGAATAAAGTGTCTTACATAAAAATAAAAAATAAATAAAATCTAAAGCATGAAATGAAAATTCTTTCCATTGGAGGTTTTTCCTTGTGTCATCACTGAAACAAGATGTCAAATACAGGAGAAACATATGACATTTATGGTCAGTCTGAAACTAAATTGTGGAAATAAACTTTCCAGGTACATTTTTTGCCCAGTGAGAGTGCCTAGATCACCCTCCAAGCAGTTCTGGGTGAGGCCAAGAAAAATCTGATATGCAAAAGTGAGGCAGAATACAGAGAAAGCTGCAGAAAATTTGGCTGTTCAGTGTGCTCTTTGCATCAGAGAAACTGGGATCTGCATGTGGGTGAGGACCAACTTTATGTACTGTGGAAAAGCTGCCCGCTTACCAAGACTTTTGTTCTTCTGTAAGAGTTGTGTTGTCTGCCCAATACCAGTTTCTCTCTTTAGCTCTAAATGTTAATCCAAGCCAGTATATTTTTCTAGGAAATGTTTTCACCAATTCCTATGTAGAGTAAGGACAACAGAAAACAGATATTAACAAAGAGAATAAAAACAAATACTTAGGCTCAGAAGTTGAAAGTATTGACAGAAATTGCATAAGGAATGTAAATACCACAAATTGCTCACCTGTCAGGACAGGTTCTGCACTTAAAGGAAAAGCCTGTATCAAAGGAGAAGTTATAGTAGAGCTGTTTTTAATCGGAGAGAAGATACACTTCTAGCTCCGAAGAGCAATGTCAACATCATCTACCTGATTTAAGCTCTCTGGGTGAAACACTGGATCGTTCTCTCTGCTTTAGTCATGAATCGTTCCTCCCCGTTTACTCTGTCCTTAGCATTTGTCAACAGTGAAAAGGAAGCCTCTGCAAGGAGCTGTTGGTTTTGATTTGTTGAACCTTCACACTTGACTCTAGCATCGTTAACTTATTCCCAAAAGTTGGACCATGACAGGTAGAAGAGGTCTTAAAGTAAAGCACTTAGCAATATTCTGTTCTTAAAAAATGCTCTGAGCAGAACAGGTAAGAATGTAAACCTGAATAATGCTGCCTTTCTCACTGCTGCTTGAGGGAAATCTCTAAAGATTTGAATTAAGTTTTTCTGTTGTTCTCTTCCTTCCTTCACTTATCATTGTTACTCCCAGTGCACTTCTCCATTTTCTTTTTCCTCATAGCTCTCAATGCTGTGATTAAGATGGCTAGAACAGCATACACCTCACAACCTTTACTGCCACCAACTTGAGAGGGTAAGAATAAAGCTATTCCCCTTCACTTCTGGGAGAAACCTTCTGGTCTGCAGCTCAGTGAGAGGGGAACTGGCATTTGTCGAGTGCTGGAGGGCAGGCAGGCCCAGCCCTGGCTGCTAGCTCTTGGGACATCTTTTCTGCCTTCGGTCTTCTGACACGTCTGCTGGCATCCAGACGCAGAAGCATTATTTCACTCTACACCTGACATTTTCTCTTCCCACCTCAGTTTGTTTTCATTAACTGAAAGATTAGGCCAGATTTCAGCAACTCGCTGCCAAGAGTTTTAATTTTGATTGAAAAGATGAGCTCAATTTCTGTGGAAAGAACTACAAAATGTGGAGGTTTAAAAGAGGTTTTCACACTAATATCTTACCAAATACTTGTATGGATCTGTAATACTTATTCAATTAGTGAAATCACTGCCCACAACAAAACAGCCATGAACCTGCTTTCACCAGTCATCCCAGTAAGCTGGCAGCCAAGGCAAGTGGAAGCAAGATGGGCTGTCTCCCATCAGCAGCCACTTGAAGGGCTGCACTTAGTGTGGCAATGACCAGTCCTATGCCTTAGCACTGCCCAGGACAACCTAATCACTGAAGTAAAACTCCTGCTCACAGTGCCATTTAAGAAAATTATGCGTGAGGTGAGTAGTGGATAGGGTGCACGAATTTCCTCCATGCTAAACAGAGTGAGAAACCAGTCCATACCAGCTTTGCTGCCTCTTTTATCAGAAGAAGAGTAGAGTTTCGTGAAGAACAAAACCGGTGACTCTGTTCCCACGACTTCTTTTCGTCGGAGTGGTAGTAACACGTATCACCACCTTCCCACTTCCAGTTTGCAGGGCAGAGTACACAGTTCTGGCCTGGAAAAGGAAAACCATCACCCCATTTCTGTTCCCAGGCTATCCCTCACAGAACTTCACTGTTGGCCTGGGACGNCAAGATCCGTAGGGACTGAGGATGTTTGAGGCGGTCCTCATTCAGTCAAAATTGCGCTGTGGTCCCAGAAGACTCAGGTATTGACAGAGATGAAAACTGAATCATCCCCCTAGCTTTCCCATTCCTTTAGCACTGGGAGGAGGTTCAAGTGTTGCAAATGAGATTTATTTTGCCTGGTTTTAGGAGTCTACAAAGGTGACATGAGCCAACCAATCTGGATTCCCATTTTAGTCAATGGACAGAAGTAGGCATGTCTCACACGTGCTTTTTCTGTCATTTCAGGTGTCTTTCTTGAGAGGAAACAGACTGCATCCTTGCACTACCAATTCCTCTTCATTGGCTAAAAGCAACACCTAGACAGTTAGCTGGTCTGTGGAACAGTATCTGGACAAATGCAATCCCCTTTCCTGACAGTGACAGTAGGATCCCTTTGCCCAATGCCCCTACTCCTCAGAGTATAATTTCTGAAGAGAACTATTTCTCTGGCTCGCTCATTGTTGGATGCCACTTAATTAATTGGCTGTGGCAAACTGATTTCAGAAACAGCCCTACGCTGTACACAATCAGGAGACAGAGAGCTAACTCCCAGGTTGGTTTAGTTATGCTTCACCACACATTACATCTGACTGCAGGAGATTCGTGTCTTACCTGGGGTCAATATTACTGCATTGTCCTGTGTGTGGACTGCTGTTCAGAGTACAGTAAGTTGTTTTATTCTCAGGGACAACTCTAAAATTGTCTACTAGGTGCAGATGAGCACGTTGAAGAGATCCCTGAATGAGTGCTGGTGGGAACTGGCATGTCCAGAAGGCATCCCACAGAACCCTTTTGTTATGGGAACTAAATCCTGAAACCCTGGTACCACTGCCAGGACCCACCCTAGTGCAGATATGGCCAGGTTGGGTGCCTCTCTCCAGGCACTGCATGAGGCAGACATGCTCATTGCCTGCATTCTAGGTGGTCACATCTGAGAAGACACAGGCTCACCTGAGGCGATAGACCTGAGCAGACACAGAAGATGCATCCCGTTTTCTTCCCTGCCATGTTGAAAGATAAGCCCGCATCAAAGCTTGTTGACTTACCATTATTTTTAAGGGTTTTTTCACCTTCCAAGCACAGCTGATTTCCTATTGCTTGCAGCATATTTGAGAAATTTGCATGCAGCTCATTCTTTGTCATGTTGAGGTCTGTAAGTTCTGTCCTGTAGTGCTTGGGAATCTGGAAAACTGAAATCCACAATAAGACATTTTCCGCTGTTGTCCTTCAGAAAGGGTGGGATGTAGATAGGGGATGTCTTAGCAGATCAGTAGGGATAAATAAACCATTTGGGATAAATGTTATTCCTCCCTGGACAGTTGCATGTAAGGGCTGCTGAGATGGAAAATATTTACATAGTGGATTTCTTATTGTTTGCCTGTGAGCGAACAGAAAAATGACAGTCTCACTCTTTATCATATATTTCCACTGTGTATCTTCCTCTTATATTGGTTTCCAGGCTGTGCTTTTTCCCTAAAAATGTGAACTTCAGCCCTGGATCGCAGTGGAATTGTCGTGGATGGGAGATAATGGACACAACCCCTTTACTGTGACACAAAGCTTTTCCCTTCCCTTCAGATCCAGCATTGCCAAAGAGGAATTCACTCCATCCTTAGGCAGTACAGCAGGATTGTGGATACATTTTTTAGGAGAACAGAAAATGGCAGCCCTAGCTAATGGTGAATCTCCTGCTCCGCCCCCTTCCAGCTCCCCTCCATGACACTCATTTGTAGCCTCATCACATCGAGAAGAGGACAAAGATGCTGTGGCAGGGGAAAATACCTGGTTTGCCTGGTTGCTGAACCAGAAATTGCACCTGAAGGAGATGCCATTCTGGTGTTATTTTGCCGCTTGAGCCCCCCAGCAAGCAGAAAGGCATTAGTACTTACATAAAACTGCCAGGGTCACCAGCGCTGTCAACAATGCCAGGCACAGCACCAACAAAATCAGGACTACTGGCCAGCAAGAGCGGGATGGAGTGGGAGGCCCTGGGAGGAATTCAGTCATGAAATGAAGGTGTGATAACAAGGGAATGGTTAATACTTTAGCCTTATTAAATTGCAGACATCTTTGTGGTGCATTGGTCAATAAATAATCGCTTTTACTCTATGGTTGTATGTTCCTGCTGAGGACCCTCTGCACACAGCAACAGATGCCCAAATAAAGTAAGAGAGCGAGAAATCACAACAGCTCAGTGGCCAATGTGGGCAGCCTTGGTCCTTTCAAAGACAGTAGACAGTGGCAAGAAAGCTGCTGAGAAAGCAAGATACTGCAAAATCTAGAAAGTTAATTGCTCGAAGCTGAAAAGAAATGTGCACAGTATGGTTGTGATAATTTGGGATGCATGGCATAAATCTGTGGTAATCTGGTTAATATGAGTGCTACTGTAAACTCCTCTGGTACTTTATGGTAGTTTGAGATTTCTAGCTAGGAATTCATAGAGGATTTTTCTGTAATAAGTGTTACAGTCTAAATGCAAAAATGAGCTCTCAACAAGGAGAAAAAGGAGCAACCTTTTCCTAAGCAAAGGAATTTTTAAGCACGTGGGTCATCCAAAAGAGACCTTGTTTATAGGAGCTGGGAGATTTCATGGTTTAAGATGCACAGGAGGAGGGAGGAAAAGCATTCAGTTAGTCAGGGAAGCACTAAATCTAAGGCAGATATTAAAGTTGCCACTATATGGACTTTGTAGAGAGCTGCCACCAGCTTGACTGAATCCCATAAAGGCAGTGGAATGGCAATGTGAAGAGGAAATTGCTAGTCTAGAAAAAAGAAACAGGTATTTAAAATTAGGGCGTGAATTACTGAAGGAGTAGGAACTGAAATTTGGTGTGTCAGGCTGAAGGAGCAGGAAAGGACAGTATGCACTGTGCCTTTCCTACAAATAAGCTGTGGTCAGCTTCTGTGGTGAAGCAATCCTGGGCAAACATTGTCAAGACCTCACCTTACAGAAAGTCAAGATGATGAATATTCAGGTGAAAGAAGATTGAGCAATGGATGGTGTCTTGAACTGGGACACAGATCACTGCTGGCTTACATTCAACCTCTGATTCACCATAAACCCCAGGTCCTTTCCAGCTTCGACAGTCAGCCTGCTCCCAGTCTGCACCACTGCCTGGCATTAACCCAACCTCAGTGCACAACAACTCGTGGAGCTTCATGGGGTATCTGCTCACCCAGTCCTCAAGTTTCTCAAGGTTCCTCTGTTTTGAAGCTCTACCACTTGGCAGCATCAGCCACCACCCCTAGTTTAGTATCATTATAAATTTGCTGAAGACACACTCTGTGTGATTTTTCAGGTTGTGGATGTCAATACTGAACAACATGGGCTCCGTATCAGTCCCTGAGGGACCCCTGAGGGACTCTGCCACCAAACAGATGTTGAGCCGTAAGTTACTCCCCTTTGAGCCTGATAATCTCACCAGTTTCCAGTCTATGTAACCATCCAGCCCATAGCCTCCTCAGCTTTAAAATGACAATACTGTAAGAGACACTGACAAAAGCCTTGCTTAATATGCATTACTTCAGCCACGTTCCACGCACAAGCATTTCGTTACAGAATGCAACCTCAGCCTAAGGAAGTGCTCTAACTGCTTGCTATTGCATAAAAGAGAAATACCCAGGCCTGTCACGAAGAGGAAGAACACTTCCCTTCTGTGTTATTTTCTAAGGTCTGATCTCACAGGCACACAACAAATACACTCAGAGATTATGCCTGCGTGGGTGAATCACATATCTGATAGATCCTAACAAACTTAAGGATGCCTTGACTGTGTCCTTCAGTAATAAAAAGTTGACTCCCTAAGGCAGGCTTCTAAATGAACTCATATGAATTGGAGCTAAAGGGCAAAATCAAATTGTTCCTACCCCTACAAAGTCACAGCACCAAGCTGAAGACTTGAAAGCACATTATAGTCCACAATTCCTGGAACTTTTAGATGAGAAGAGACAAAGATTTTGTCATTTGAAAGTGAGATTTCATAAACAAATGCAAAATATTTTCTAGGCAGCTATATGAATCAAGACCAAGCAGCAATTTCTTTTGATGCAGCCCAGGACACAGTTGGCCTTCTGGGCTGCAAGTGCACATTACCTGGTCGTGTTGAGCGTCTCATCAGCCAACAGCCCCAAGTCCTGCTCCTCAGGGCTGCTTTCAAACCATTCTCCACCCAGCCTGTATTTGTGCTTGGGATTGCCCTGACCCACATGCAGGACCTTGCACTTGGCCTTGTTGAACTTCATGAGGTTCTCACAAGGCCCACCTCTCAAGTCTGTCAGGGTCCCTCTGGATGGCAACCCTTCCCTCCACCATGTCAACTGCACCACACAGGTTGGTGTCGTCAGCAAACTGGCTGAGGGTGGACTCAATCCCACTGTCCATGTCACTGACAAAGATGTTAAATGGTGCTGGCAAATTATATATTTTATGTATATTATGTATATTATAGCCCCTGAACTATACTTTGGCATTGCTCAAAACCATGACTTAACATAACAATGTTCAAAAAATGTAACATATATTCAAAAAACATAACAGCATTCGAAACCACTGCTCTTAGATACAGAATTCCCCAGAGAATTCCTTCTCAATCACAAGCAAGTTGTCCTCTTGTTTATAAATCTCTGGTCCAGAGCCTGACCCCACAAACAGCTAGCACTTTCTATCTTCTTTGTTCCCATGAGTTGCACCAGTCAAATCTAGAGCTCATCTTTGCAATTTAACTCAAATTAAACAAAATTAATTCAAAATTAGTATTTAAAATGCATGATTCCCTTTAACAGATACAGCCACTTCAAAGACCAGTACCTTAATTCAGGCTAGAACTTCAGAAGTGAAATAAAGGGGGTCCGTTATTATAGCTAATTCAGCTCTAAGCTTGAATGCAAATGCATGGAGAAATTAAATGGAACTGATACACTTTAAAAATTAGTTCGAGTCAACTATTTTGAGGTTTAGACAATGTAAACTATTTGTGGACCTTAGTATAACTCTCAGTAATATGCTTTTCCGTGATATGATAAGATCACTATTTCAGATATACCTTCCAAACTCTGAAAATTTCAGGCAGAAATGGCAGCAACAAAAAACAGGATATATTTATGACTAGTATAACTTTTCTGATAGTAACAAAGCTAACAAAGGCCCCTCGGGCATATGATTAAAAGTATTTCCCATCCCATCTACTGTCGCAAGAATAAATCATAAAAGCTTCATAGATACTGCACCTTTTTCCTTAGTATCTTTAGGCTCTGTGAAATTATCCAGTTGATGGCTGTTCTCAAATTTCAGATTAGCATATGTTACTTCTTCTGTCATAGCTGGTAAAAACGAAAGCATCGAAAGAAAAAGGTAGAAAAAGATCTAGCATTTGCAGCTAGTAAGCTGGGATGAAAATCTACTCCCCTGCAGGGTTTCTTTATATTGGCGGACACAAATGAAGCAGCTGAGGCATGAAGATGCATCTGAGCTTCCTCAACCGCAGTATTGCCAAGAAAAAGTTACTCTCTCACTCATTGCTGTATTCTCTTCCTTCCTCTTTACCTCACTTCTGCCCTCCCTGACTGGCATATATTTCTTTCTGCCACCATTAAAGAAAACACAGCCACTTTTGTAGAACTCTTCTCTTCCCATTAGAACTCTTCTTCTTTTGAATAGACAACCTGATTACATCAGGTTCAGGCCTGAAACACAAAATTGAACAAAAAGTTTTGCAGCTTTGAGGCTGTTTTTTAGCTTGGCCGGCTGTGTTCTGCAGCACATTTGTGATCACATTTTAGTTTCTGCTTCCTCCCAGAATGTGCTGAAAGCAAACAGAAGGTGGACTTGCATCTTAAAGCTGGCAAATTGGGCTCTCATCCAAAAGAAGGAAGTACTTGTGCTCGAGGTTGGCACCTCAGCTAGGATATGCCAGGGTGTTGTCTCTTGCCTTCCATTCCACCTTCCCAAAGTGACTCTGGCCTGGGAGCTCTAAGTCACCAAACTAGAAGGACCTCTTGACAAAGGCTGTGTCTCAGAAGATATTTTCTTCCACTCAATTTTCTGCCATTAATGTTTTATTTCCATTTCTGGAATAATTTTCTTTATTCCTCATTTCTTCTCCAGCTCTATGGCATGAGGAAAAATATCTGCGAAGACTCAGATTTTGAGACTGCACAGTAAAAGGAGTCTTCAGGAAAATACATTTCTTATATCTCCCTCACAGAGGCGGACACAGCTGTAGAAACTACCTTTCTCTGAGGTGAGCAAATAATCCTACAGAGGAAAAGAAATGGCAGGGAGACCTGGTTAGCTGAGGAGGGAATGCAGGTTTCATTGCACAAGTAATTGACCCCCTGCTCTATTGCTGTGTGCCTCCCATGAGTCTACTGATCGCTGTATCTTTCTGGAGAGCAGCAATTCTTTGTTAACCTGCCAGGGAAGTGTTTTGCTGGAATATTGCCGCTATCCAAAGAATTATCTAGGGCAAATTATGAAATATGTTACAAATTTTGTACATCGTGTGACTGACACCATGAGACAGGATCTTCTAGATCAAGAGCAGAATATTCAGTTGATGCCAAAATATCAGTGATTTGACCTGGAGTAGAAAGGCAGACAGACACACTCCTCAATTAAAACAGAGCAGGAGAATAGATTATCTGAGGAGTTTTATGGCCCTCTTCATGGTATTTTCTAACACTTCCACAATTGTGAAACTTTACATGTGCATGATGAAAGCAGGATGTCTGGAGCTTCTGGTACAATTTTTTGCAACTTAGCAGAAATGATAAATGGAACAGAAACAGATTATGCATAAACTTTACCACCTGAGTGGTTAGCTTGAGGGTTACATACACTAGTGTACCCTGTGTTAGGAGTGTAAAGTGTTCTAAAAATGAGCAGGAGTATAAACTAATCCTTCTTTATACTTTCACACCTGTTTAACTGAGACTTAGGTTTTCATTTTTCACTTTACTGAGAAAATTAATTAACATTATTCTTCACATCAATGCTAAAATAAAATGACTAGTCTAAATTAACAAAAGAAATTTAGATTGTTAAAATACTACAGCTGTGTAGATGGAACATTAAAAAGAAACAACATTTAATACAAAATATAAAAAAACAGCCAAGATTTCCAGAAACCAAACTCTATTAAAAAATCAACCTGACCTGCTTTTTGGGGGTGTTTTAGGTTTACTTGTTTTGGTTTGGGTTTTTTTGCCCACAAGTGTGCTTGTTTAGGGAAATGTTGTTGGTAAAACATGTTTATTTGTAAATACCTAAAATGATCCATCAGCTTTGTGTACCAAAATAATTCTGGAGCTTTTGAAAGTTCCACTCTACATCCTCTCTTAGGCACCAAGTTAAAGGATATCAACTTTCAGAGGGTCTTCATTGAGGAACTACTGGAGAAAGTCCATCGGAGGGCTACAAAGATGATGAGGGGACTGGAGCATCTCTCCTACGGGGAAAGGCTGAGGGAGCTGGGCTTATTTAGCCCGAAGAACAGAAGACTGAGAGGGAATCTTACAAATGCTCATAAATATCTTAAGGTTGGGTGTCAAGAGGATGGGACCAGAGTTTTTCCAGTGGTGCCCAGAGACAGGACAAGGAGCAATGGGCACAAACTGAAGCACGGGATGTTCCAGCTGAACATTAGGAAGAATGTCTTTACTTTGAGGGTGACGGAGCCCTGGAACAGGCTGCCCAGGGAGGTTGCGGAGTCTCCTTCTCTGGAGATATTCAAAAGCCACCTTGACATGGTCCTGTGCAACCTGTTCTAGGTGAACCTGCTTTGGCACAGGAGTTGGACTAGATGATCCATAGAGGTCCCTTCCAACCCCTACCATTCTGTGATTCTGTGATTCATTAACATAAAGAGGCAAGCCAGCACCCAGCATCTCTGAATACTATAATGTGTTCATCTAGGCATTAGGAAAAATAAGTATCTGTATAATTATATCTTTTAAATTTATTTATTGTATGTTATAGTTTAATATTTGACTATTTCTCCAGACAATCAGAAATTATAACCATTTAAGAGAAACCATACTAATGTCTAAAGCTATGAAAGTAAGATAAGGCTTTAACAGAAAATCTATGTAGTCATCCTATTGCAGTATGACTACTTGTCAGCTGAGAAATGCTGTCTCTTCTGTATTTCTTAACTGACCCTTACACAGAGTGAGGAAACTTCTGGCTGTCTGAAGTTTTAAAAAATGGCGTAAATATGAGAATTTCAACATTTGTTTGATGTAGGCAGTTGACTCAAACAAACTTCTGGACTTACAGGAAGAAGCCCTTGCTTTTTCCTTAGTTGATACATGATTTGTTGTGCTCCATCTCAAAATGCCTTGTGAAGATCTGGAAGGCTGCAAAAACCATTTGATATTTGACAGTGCTGAAGGCAAGTAGGAGAAATATTTCTTGACTGAATCTAAAATACAGAGTGTTTCTATTTTGTTGTAACAAAATACTGCTACAGTTCATTCTCCTGAAATTCTTAAGGAAATCGAAAAATCAAAATGGGTGAAGTGCAAATGGCAAGGCCACATATATGGGAATCAGTAGCCAGAACTTTCTGAATCAGAAAGGGCTCAAAAAAATAGAAGGACTGGAGTATAATAATATTTCCTGTGAGTGTGAGCAGGAACTAGGAATATACTATGGCTCTGAAGATCTCATACCAGTCACATCAGAGGAAGTATCTAGAGCAAAAGTAGTGAAATTTAAGTGCTGGTACATAAAGCAGTAGTGACTCCACATTCGGAACACTCTGCATCATTGTTCTGATCACTAAACTTTAAGAAGGATATGATCTGTTTGGAATAGGTAAAGAGAAGGTCTATCTGTAAAAACAGTCAGATAGAGTTTCTGTCATAGTTCAGGAGACTAAAAGATCTTAGATTGTTTATCCTTGCTGGTTAAAGACAAGTAAGGTTATTGTAGGAGAGTGCTGAAGAATGTCTGCCCAAGAGCAAAGGATTATAACCTAGTTTATGACTATTTAGAAGCTGTAAATTAGAACAAAAATTTCTTACACAGGATTAATGAATTTGTCCAGTAGCTTTCAGATGGGAGTACCCATTATAATATAACCCTCCATGTAAGCTGATTTTACACTTTCATCTTCCCTTTTGGAAAAATAAGCTCCAGAATTATTTTGGTACACAAAGCTGATGGATCATTTTAGGTATTTACAAATAAACACGTTTTACCAACAACATTTCCCTAAACAATAGTCATAAGGTCAATTCATAAGGTTTATGAATTGCTACTGTACTCATGAAAACCCATGCAAAGTCAGATATCATGGGTAGGATCCATTTAATTCTATGGCATTTTTTTTTTAAACTAAACCACAAACCCACTATAACAAAAGTAAAAACAAGTGAACCAAAATAATCCTGAAACCCAAAAAGTCTGTAGCAGAATGAACTGCATCCGTAAATCTCACAGCTGCTCATCTAGGCGTGTAATATAGCACTACTGAGGCAACATTTGCCTTCAGAAGAGCTTGGGAAGGAAAACAAATGTATCAGACCTGCAGGCATATACTCAGGCCAGCAAGCTAGAGTGAAGAAGACCAACTAGCTGACTGTGCATAAGTACTTCTCCTAAAACTCAACAGAACAGAAAAATCAATATGCAAAATAGAAGGCCATGAGCTTGGAAGACCAATAGGACTAAAAGCTAAAAGGACTGCTTGGAACACGAAGTTGATCTGCTGGAAATGACTGTGAAAGCTGGTCACAGGATGTATATGGACCATTTGCATCCTGTGAGCACAATAAACTTCGGGAAATGTGTTCCTAATAGAAACAGAGACAAGCTGGTGCTAAGGCTCTGCTTCATCTGGAATCCCCTTATGGCTGAAGTATCTCTAGTTAGAAAAGACAAACCAAAACTAGAGTGCAGAAAAAGGCTGTGATGATGACAGGAATGTGAAGCCTCTCTTACTGGAGAAAGACTGAAAATTTTGTCTCATTTAGTTTGATAGAATGCTGTCTGGAAAGGGAAATGGTTGACCTCTTATAGATAAATAGGTGCTAAACATCAGTGGGAAATGAGTCATTTAGACCCATGTGATCTGACATCTACAAAGGCAGCGTCCACAGCTGAAGGAGCAGGAAAGGACACCCTCAGCTCTTCTGCTTCCCGCTCCCCATAAGGGCACCACAAAGTGACATGGGGATAGAGCCATCATTATTTCTGGTTATTATTTCTGGTTTATTCTATTGCATGGAAAAGAACCAACAGTAGAGAGACAGAGTTTCAGTCATTGCTGTGAAGGCTGGCCCTGTAGTTCTGAACACTGCCGAAGAGCAACAACATGCTTCCTGCTGCTCTTCAGTTCAAGCAGACAGTTCAGCTAGTGTCAGACCCTGGTGCGATTTAAAGTAACCTTGTCACAAATTATCAAACCCCATTACCACTTTCCGAGGTTCTAAAAGCTTGAAGCCACAGCTCTAATGATGCCAAGTCTGACAAACCAACACTTATGATCAAAAGCTGGTTCTTAATGGCTGGAAAGTTTGAGGGCTTCCAGCTCTGATGATCGACTTGTTAATGAACTAGTTTGTATTATACATCTTCTCTATTAGATAATGCTGATCTGGTTTGGTTTTTTCTCTTTCCCCTTTTTAGTTTTTGTTCTTTCTTTTGGTCCTTCTTAGTCTGTAATTCTGCTTCACTTTGACTGTTCAAGACTTCGTGTTTCTCCAAACAAGTTACCACACAGTGCACAAGTATTTATAGTGTGTCATATTTTGTTAGAAACCTCTTCTATGTTATTCAGTTCAGAGAGCAAAATAACTACAGGAGTTATATTTGACACATATTTCAGAGCAGCAGAATAGGATAAATTTCTGGTTGTCTGAGCACTGAGTCTTTTAAGTCAAGAAACTGGTTCAGGGTGTTATACTTCTCAGAGGAACAATGAGTTTCTACAGCCCTTAAAAGCTATTCTTACCAGTTTCTCTGTTGTAAATTCCCTTTTCCCTCATTAAAAAAAAAAAAAAAGACTTGGGGGAGACAAAGATCACAGCCAGCGTTGCTTGGAACACCTTTTATTAATTAACAGTTATTATTGGTAGACCCAAGCTGTTATTACTAAAAGCAGATGGCTATTCACAAAACACATTCTCTTGCTCCCCTCGTGCAGTTGACGTACTCGTTCATAGCTACCTGATCGGAGCAGCAGTGGCAAAGCCAAGCACAGCAGGACACTCAGCACCAAAAGGGTGTATTGACACACTGGTGGCTTCTAGGCAGGTGTTCATAAAGTCCCTCAGGAGCCCTTAGTTTCATCAGGTATATCCACAACCCTGCAGCCTTTGTTGGAAACAGCAGCCCTTGCTCTGCAGTGGTTCGGGTTACTCTGCATGTTGTAGGTGCCAGTGTGTGCTGGTGGTGTAGATTTGGCAGGCTGTTGGTGTTCAGGGCTGACCAGGTATTGCAGCTCCAGCAGAACTCCCGGGCTCCAGAGTTTATCAGTTCTTGGGAGGTTTTTGCATAGTACCTCTCAGCACATACTCTCTTTCTCCTTGCCTAGCAGTTTTCTGATAGCTTTGTCTCCAACAACAACAATCAGTACCTATCGGATCCATTCATATAAACTCCCAGAAAAGGTCACTTAGAGCCATGCACTGAATTTCTGTCTCTTGCTGTATTCTTCAACACTCTTTAAATTAGAATTTGTGTTTTGCAAGAATAGTGTGGGTTACTAGGTAACATTCTTAGTAAACCTATAAGCGAATTTTACTTCCCTGAACCACGTGAATCAGAGAAGTACATAGCAGAGGGTGTGTCTATGCCAATGACACTATAAAAGGGTGAGCTGCCTCCTGTGTTTGAGTAATGAAGGCTACAGCTTCTCATTGGTTTCCATCCACCCAGTCAAAAGGGCCATTCATTCCCTTACTTAAAGACAGACTTGATCACAAAAAAAGTCTCCAGTGACCAAGAGTTGTTTACACCTATTTTACAAGGCTGGGACAGAAAGTAAGCAAAGAAAGCAATTCACAGGTAGGTAAGAATGCCAGGTAGAGAGAACTGAGCTACCCTCTAAAAAAATAAATGTTTTATCAAATCAGTCATGCCAGCAAAGAAAGTCAGGAAAGACAAAAAAACCATAGAGAATTATCAATACAAGCCGAAGAAAGTACTATTACAGAGTACTATCTTGCAAAATGCCTGAGAATGAGACAGGACATGAAACTGCCTTTTGCAGACTGTTTGGAAGAGGAACAAGTGAAGACCAAAATGAGCTGCTCCTCCAGGGCTGGGCTGGCCTCCCCTGTGAGCCACAAAGACAGGCAGCAGTGCAAAGGGAGACGGGCAGCGTGTGCTGGGGCTGGACCCCCTGTGTGTCTGGTTCCTGTGCTCCAGTACTCGACGTATGAGACTGCGGACAAGGATGAGGAAATTTCAGAGCAGCACATTTCTCCATTGCATATTGTCTGGACTGTCAAAAGATACTCTGAACTTACGAAACTCCTGGCAGGCATCACCATCGGCAAGGCAGGGGCACACCAAAGAAAGAAGTCAATTGCCTCCTCTCTCGAGAACAGGGATACTAAACTGCCGTGGTTTAACCCGGCAGCTGGCAACTAGGACCATGCAGCGGTTCATTCGCTCCTCCCTGCACCAGTGGGATGGGGAGGAGAACGGACAAAAAAGTAAAACTCGTGGATAGAGATAAAGACAGTTTAACAAGACAACAAAGGGAATAATAATAAGAAGAACAGAATATACAAAACAAGCAATACACAATTCAATTTTTTCTCACCACCTGATGACACCTGCAGAGCCAGTCTCTGCGCAGTGATGGCGGAACTTGCACATTTCATGGAACTCATGGGAATAAAACAAACTCATGGAAAAAGAAACAAACTCATGGAAAAAAAGACTGAACTCAGGGAAGAGTGTTTAACTCCCAGAAAAGAGAGAGTTCCTGGACCCCTGGCCAACCCTCATTTATAAATTGAGCATGGCATCTATGGTACGGAATATTTCCATTGGCCAGCTTGGTCTAGATGTCTGGCTCCTGTACTCATTAGCTAAATATGACAAAATGAAAAAAGTCCTTGATTTCTTAGCAAAAAACCAAAACCTTCAGTGTTATCAGTATTCTTCTCATACTGAATCCAAAACACAGCAGCTACTGGGGGGAAAATTAACTCTATCCCAGCCAAAACGAGGACATAACCAGCCATAAGAAGGACTGTACATAGGAGTGTCACCTTCATGTGTGAAGAAAGTGGAAACTCTTGCTGTACACTGGCAAGGCAAGGCAAGGCAAGGACTATCCCATGTGCAAGGCTCTGGCCAAGCCGACACTATGGTCTAAAGGTACAATAAAAGCCCTTGTAATTCCATGCAGTGCCTAGGGCATGGCTTGCAGGTTTTAGGCAGCAAAGCATGAAGGGGAAGGTCAGGAGACAGCAACTGTCTCTCGCCCAGTGGGAGAGAGCACCCCGTCAGTCAAGAGTTTTGTCTGAACAAAAGTGACACCCACCACTGCCCCAGCTGAAAAAAGTCTGCCAGTCTACTGATTGTAGCTGGCCCCGGGATCGCCTGGTCTCCACAGTTTCTCATACCTAGACAGACAAGACCTCATGATCTGCAGTCCCACTCCAGTTGCTGTACCCAGACCTACATATATGCATGCACAGACACCCTATGGATCCCTCTAGTATCTTGCCTTAGATGTTTAATCTATTCAGTAACTGGCTCCTGTATCACCTGGTCTCCTGCTTACACACACAAAAACAACAGATTTCTCCATTAGTTGGTCCAGACCTACCGACCTTCCCAGTAGCTGACCAGACTCTCCAGAAGCTGGTTTGGACCTCTTGGTTCCTCCAGTATCTGACCCTGTATATTCTCCAACATCCGGTCCAGACTTACAGCCACTCCAATACCTGGCTGTCAAATCTCTTATCCTTCTTGATGGCTCGTCCAGGTTGAATTTTGTTAGTGACTACACACAGACACGCACACACCCACATCCACACAACAGGCACACGCTCCAGCTTCCCCAGTTGCTGTCACCTCAGACTCATGGCCCCTTTTGACCTATGGGCCCCTCAGCAGTGGCCAGCACTCAGACCTCCATGCACACACGTGCACACAGAATGGAGAGCCCCTCATCCAGGATAACAGTCAGGAACAAGAGTTTAATAAGAACACAGGAGAGACTGCGGTGACCAGGCGCAAGGCACGGGCAGATAAGTGTACTGACCAGCAACCTATTTACAAGTGACCAGCCCTTTTTATCCCATTTTCCCTCTCTTTTTCCATTATTATTCCTCTCTAAAGTACGTTAATTCCACCTTCCCCTAAATATCCTGGAAAATCTCTCAGTCTCAGAACGTTCTTCCAATTTTCCCATGACTCCCATGCCCCTAGGCAGTCTGTCAGTCTCTCCTGTTGACTGACCTGGTGGGCCTCAATCTCCAACAATAGGGGTGGTCACTGCCCTGTGGAAACCCTGGTGGAGGGAGCTGGTGGCTCTGCTCAGGTTAAAGCATGTTAAAGTGGGATGTACAAATGGAGAAGGCTCTCGCCTTCTCTGAGCGGAAGGGATCTTCAGGATGTTGTTGAGAATTAGAAGGTAAGAAGCAGAATCAAGCAGAAGGAGCAAAATCAGCTAAATGCAGCCAAAACAGAAATGATAAAGATGACCAGTTCATCTAGACAGTTCCTGGCAGCACAAGCATAAGAAGTGATGCCAGATTGTAGGAAGTGATTAGTTTTATTCTACTTGTAGAAAGATGATTAATGCATGTCTCTGTCACTGAGAACAGAAATCCAGTCCAAGCTGAAAAAGTTGTCAGCAGATGGCAGAACTTGTGGCTTATGGTGACATGGTAATTGCAAGGGCCTGCAGACTGAGGTACAACGATCATATCCCGTTGATGCTAGGTACATGCAATTGATGCATTGAAAGCCAAGGGAAAAACCACATCTGGATAGCATGTCCTATGCAGGAAAGGACCTTTTGCTTTCTTACCAAATTTACTAGCATGCTGGGGACAATGGAAAAGATATACAATGTCTCTGGGAAGGAGAGAGTAGAGGGGAAGTGCATGGAGAAATCAAGAGAACAATCAACCCTTATTATCACCACTATACGGATATCTCCAGTGAAAGCAGACAAGTCTGTGAAGGTGAACACCAAAACCAGCAGAATTTGTGCAACGGAGAAACAGGGAAATCCAGTTTTCGGGAAGAAATCAGGAAGAATTACGTGACATTGGTTTGGGAGCAGCCTAAGAAACCCTTTTCCTTGCTGCCTCCCTAGGCTGCAGACATGGTGAACTCTCAGCCCTGGAGCTGTGCTGCCTCTTCCAAGAGTGGTTCTTTGGGGCTGCGTTTGTGTTTGAAATACCCCGATGACAACTGCTAGGGCTGCAGGTGTACGTATTCTGCTGACTGTGCCCTGCCCTGAGGTTAAACTAACCAACCAAGGCATAAGAAACTACTGCTGTGGCATGAGAAATTGCCCAGCATGGCAAGTAACAGTGTGAGGGGCTGACAAAAGTTACAGACAGCACCATGCAGCATGGCTGGATTTCTCACCTGGTTAAGAGGCAGCCTATGTGAGAAATCATTGCACGTCACAGATAATTGGAAGGAGGTACTGGTGGCAAGAACTTTGAAAGATCAGCCATAGCTAGATTATTTAAGTAATAACATATAGGGCCAAAATTGCCTAGAGAACAGTATCATAAATCTCAAATTAGGTATCAGAGGTAGTAAAACTGTGATCAGTGAGAAAAAGGGGGCAGGTTGTTTATGTGGGAGAATATTGCAGTGGAGGGACAAGGAATGGGATAATAAAGTATGCAAATAACGATCTGGGCTGTCCAAGAGTACATACTGGGAATACCTGCCCTTGATTACCACAACCTAATCAGGACCATAAAGCAAACATAATGCTCTGACCACATCAGAAACAGCTTCTTCGGTCAGGAAGATCTGGAGAGAGCAGAATGCTTTCAGTGGTCAGCAGGGGAACACCTGAGACAGATGGATTAAGCATACCATTATCACCGTACTGATGCCTGTTGCAGGCCTGATGATATTGCCGTCCTCCTCATCACTTCCTAAAAACAACCATAAAAAGGTGGACATCCTAGAAAGACTGCATTGTAGATGAGACAAAAATGGCCTGGTGTAAACAGAACTAAGAGTGTGCTCAAGCAGATGCCTAGGAAGAAGGGTTGCAATGCTGCTTCCCTGTATGTGTTTCTGAAATCATGTTTCTACAAGACTCTTTTC
>Ga0065711_1005178_pt1 | contig 21078 bp, 10 predicted proteins | sample Hoacrofraction12_FD_59098 | JGI IMG/M metagenome (GOLD analysis project Ga0065711, IMG submission 59098) | Hoatzin crop microbial communities from Cojedes, Venezuela - Epithelial fraction 12 v2 (version 2) | ecosystem: Host-associated > Birds > Digestive system > Esophagus > Crop | place...
TTTTTTTTTTTTTTTTTTTGCTTTAAATGAAGCTACAAGAGATGATACAGAAATATGAGTCTGCTTTAAAACGGAAACCCAACTTTCTTACTCTTTGTGGTTATGGGACAGAAACAAACAAACCAAAAAAAAAAGGGAATTGGAAAACAAAGAAAAAATACAAGCTTCATATGATTTCTAACCAAATTTCATGCTCTCTGAGTGCCTGGCAGGCTTTCCAGTCACACAGGCTTTGGGGCACCTAAGTCCCCTTGAGTAACACCAAACTCCTCAGCAGCTTGGGAGCTTTGGGGCATTACTGACGGGGAAAAGGACTGCCAGGCAGCACAGTGAAGCCCTGCAGCTGATGGAGACCTCTGCCCAAGGGATCCCAAGGTTTTGTGCTCTGGTCCCCACTCTGCCTCCAGCGACACCGGATGAAAAACAAGGAAGCTACTCAGCCCCACGTCCTTGGCACTGCCCAAAACCACCCCCAGCACCTTCCCCTTGCACAGCCCAGCCCCACTCTGCCAGTCCAAAGGAGGCAGCTGCCTTTCTCCCAAGCAAAACAACACAGTAGTAACTAAACCCAGAGCTCTCATCTCTGCTCCTTCCCTGGATCCCAAAGCAGGGGCTGCAGGACCAGTGCTTCCCTCCCTGGGTGTGAGGTCCTGGGCTCCAGTTTGCAATTCTGCACTAGCTTCTGGGGACCAGCAGAAGCCCAGTTAGCAAGTGCCTGTCCTCACCCACCTGGGCTGCCATCACTGCTGGAACCAGTTAAACCAATTAGTAGCACATCAGGGTTACCCTGCCTTTGTACCAAGGACTGTCACAGGTGTGTTTTTGCTAATGACCTTACACATTTCTGCACCCTTCAGCACCTCCTTGGCTGTTTGTGGGGGCTTTCATCTCCCCGCTTTTATCCTTTTCCCCCAGAGTTCATATTTTTTTGGGACTGTGCAGTTGAGAGAGGGGACAGCAGGGTAGATAAGGCAGGGGTTAATGAATTGCTCGTGATGGAAGAATAACGACCAAGCTAACTGAGGCTCTTATATGCCTCCTTGCTACTGTCCTTAGCTGCTGTGATGATACTGTGCCTACTCAGACAGCAGAAACCTACCTGCTCTCCCAAAGGGACTCAGAATTTCCCTTCTCCAGAGTAACGCCTGTCACAGCATCAGTTAATGGATAAGTCATTTTTCCACTAAATTTCAAAACTCATGTTATCACCTTTTATTATTATTATTAAGGTCACTTGTGCCTTATTTTAATTAACTGCTGTTCTTGTTAACTTTTGAAAACCAATGTTATCTGAAGCATAATTATCTAGTCTTTTATTCTGCAGCAGAGATAAACATGAGCAGGTTGGACACGACTGCTGAGAGACATCGCATCTCTCAAGGGGAACTGGACTCCTAAACAGTTTTTTGCTCTCAGACTCTGCCCACGACTGTTAACTTGTTCTTGAGGCACTTCTCTTGCAGCATGAGAAGATGCCCTAAAAAATTGCAGTGATGAATTTCCCTGAAAAAAATAATACCTCCTCTAAATACTCTGGAAAACAGCAGAACTTGTTTAACATCCTGACCTAAACACCTGGAATAACTTTGGGGCTAAATGGCTCTTGACTCCTTGAACTGATGCAGTGAAGTTCTCCTAAACCACAGTAAGCTTGTCCTTCCTAAGAACCTAATTCATCTGCCGCTCCTTCTTAGACCCTGTCCAGCACCAAGGCTTTGCAGGAAGCAAAACAAGCTGTTAAACCACAAGCCAAGTCAACTCTTGTCCCTTCTTCCAACATCTGCACTGCCTGCAAGACACCTTCCCCTTCGGCTCAGTCTTGGTCCTGCAAGTCCCCACTGCTGAGCCTACACAGGGGACTGCTGCCGGTGCTGGTCCTGCTCCTGCCCCACGCTCAGAGTTGCTGGCCATGCCCCAGCACGAGGCTTTGTCAGTGTAACCCTGCCGGCATCTCTGGACTCCTCTTCTCTGCCCTCCACAACCCAAGGTGCCAACTCCACCCCGCCTCTTCCAGCCCTGCTACCCCGAGGACCTTTTGGGAAACGTGGGGCTGTTACTGCTGGAGGATGCCCAGGAGCCTCCGTACAGCCCTGGCTGAAGGAGCAAGTTAGTCCATGCTTTTCAACCTGTGTCCTTCGGGAGGAATAATTGGATGGAAGGGCAACTAGGAGATATTGCCAGAAAACATCAATCAACAGACAAAATAATTTAGGTTTTTGACTGTGTAGCTACAGTAGTTTCCCTCTAAAATTCCCCTGTGAAAGGGAGTCAAGTGCTTACCACTCAACTTTACCCAGCAGCTTCACCTGCCAGCCCAGGACAGGTCTCTCTTCTGAGGCACTCCGGGGTGGGGAGACACCAGGAATACTGCTGTGCCATGGTACCAGGTACGCAGCTCCTTCGCTAAGGGCAAGCTCTCACCCAGGCCAATCTCGGAAAGTTGTCTAGTTGGTTCAGGATGGGAACGACAAACCTATTGTGAATTTAGTGGCACAGAACAACCACAATAATTAAGTTGGCCCCATCTAGTTGTTCTTATTAGATGCAATTAAATAAACTGACAAAAAGAGGCAACAGTGAATGTTGTGCAAGTTACTAATACAGCGGATCTCGCCACAACAACAAAATCCATCCAAAAAATATCTGTTTCTTTATGGGTATTTTTTTAAAGTTACACCATCAAAAAAAAAAAAACCCCAAGCAGACTTGTTTTGTTTTGTTTTTGTTTTTTTTTTTAAAGTCAGGTCTTTCAATATGCGGGAAATACTGTACAGACTGTGGATGCCACTTTCCAGCCTCATCCTTCCCTTTGCGAGCCTTGCACCCCTCCTTGCGGTAGATTGCAGCAATTGTCGTGCGAGCCAAATCCTCTCTTTGCTGGGCTTTGCCTTCCAAAAAGAGCGCAGCTAAACGCCCAAGGCATGCTTCCAGCTCCAGCGTCGAGCATCACCTTCTCCAGGTTGCGAAGGTCCCCGAGCGAGAGATACAAACAGCTTCTCCCTCTCGCTAGAAGTCAACGCTCAGCAGGCGTCTCAAACAGAACTAAACCGGAGGGTGCAGATGCGTGCGACGCACTGCAACAGTCCAACCACCCCATCTTCATGTTTGTTTAAAGGTTACTTTGGGATGAAAGCTGGTTAGAGAATAAATAACAGATGCTGCAGGCATCCATTATGTATTTTTGCAATTAGCAGAAAATCTGGGTACTTTTCTTAAAGAACATACATAATTTTGTGGGATGTTTATTGCTGGAAGCAATCTGCTCTCACGGGCAAGAACAGCATCCAAGAGCCCAGGGAAGCCTCACAAGCAGTCATACACGGTAAGCCAAATGCAATGCCTACTTCAGGAATAGCACTTCAAATCCTGAGCTCTGTTGCAAGGAAGCGGTCAAATGCACTTTCTTTCCACAGAAAATTTTAAATTAGAAAGAACATGGTAAAGTTATCCCCGTTTCTATTTTCCACTGACATTTTGACTACCCAGCAAAAATGTGGCTGCTGATTATACTTTCGATTGAAAAGTGCATCCAGGATGTTTCACATCATTGTTGCCTTCTGTGCCCAAGGGCTTCTCCCATGGTACTGCTACCATCTCCCCTCTTGGGGTAGGGAAATACTACTACACCTTGGTAAAGCTTGTCCATCCAGGATGCACGGCCTGGAAAGGCAAATAGAGGTACGGAAGCCAATACAGCTCCCAGAGAGCATCTCCCTCTCACAGAAGTTTGTGTGTGTGGAGCATGAGGTGGGGCAGCAGCTGAACTTCAGAATGTGCCAGTCCTCCCACTGAAATAAAGGCATGGATGATTTCCATCATATCCAAATGAAACCAGAGGTGGTATTCAGACAAGGACGGCAGTATCTGGGTTAGAAGATAACACGGACTTCACGATATTTGGTGACCATAGCTGGGGACTTCAGCTGGCTCTAGTTTAAGAAGACAACAGTGGTAATGCCCTGAACAGCAACCTAAAGAGACAGCTCTGTGCTCAGTCAGCAAAGAGGACCACCACACATTACATCCTCCAGATACCTCGATAGTCCCTGAAGACCTCCACGATAGATTAAGCTTCACTCCTAAGACTTGATCTAATTGAGAATCTATCCTAAATTCTCTTTTCACAGCACTAAATAGCAGTGCTTGCTGAGCACAAAAGTTGTACAAGACCCCATTTCCGCGTACCACCCACACACCGTTGCACTTCGGTAGTCGCACAGTGATTTTTGCTATTTCTTACCACAAGGAAACTGCACTGTGCCAAAAAGCCCTCCAGAATCAAGCAGATAATATCTTTTAAGACAGCGCCTGGCATCTTCCAAGAGTTGCCTCACTGCAGCAGCTATTACAAGAAACTAAACCAAACTCTCCTATTTGTAAATTAGAAAGAAAAAACACTACTCAGACCGGTATTTGGTTTAGGACTGAACAGTTCGTGCAGAGCTTAAGAAGCATTTCAGACAAAAGCAAGCTTTCTGCCAAACATTTGGGGGGAAAGAGAATTTCTGCTTTGCTCTCTGAATGCACTTGTAAACCAGGATGACAAAATAGCCTGGCACTGCCACCCACAGTAAAATAAGCTGTGCATCTCGTTCTTCACAAGCACAGCTCAATTTGTCTTCATCCTGCCCAGGTTAGCTTCTACTGCTTTACCCTGAAGACAAATTCCTGCCTCCACAGCCCCTGGAATTCAAGGCGGTAAAGTCGAACAGACGGGTATCTGAAGCTGACATCCGACTAGTGAAACAGAATTGACTGAGCTGCTTTAAGCGTCTTTCCTCCCCTCCTCAATCATCTCACTTGCTCTCACTGAAGCGTAACAGGTCACTGCCAGTTTAACATCTAGTGCTGGCGGGGTTTTTTCACGCAACTGCTGCTAAGCACTGTGCTGAAGCAAGGCAGACACATCCGATCTCGCTCACCTAGGAGAAAAGAGCAGAGGTACTACAGAGATTTTCTGTGGTTGAATTAAAAAAAAAAAGGCACAATGTGCTTTACCTCAGTCCTGTAACAGATTATCTACCAAGCTCATTGGCAGAAAGAGGTTTTGGTTGCTCCAGCTGAAGGCATTTAAAGATTTTGTTTCTTTTGCAAGGCACATAGAAATTGGTAAGAGCACCCCCTTCCCCACCCCAAAGAGCATCCACAGTTCAGAAAGGTGAGGAAAAGACATTAAGAGGCAGAAAGCAAGGAGGATAGAGAATACATCAGCTGAGAAGTTTAGAAGACTCAATAAAGATGCCTGTTGTTACCAACAGCAATACTCTACAGACCACAGGCTGAAAACCACCATCACAAACTAAGCAATCCATGAAAAATAGCAGCGAGCAGCAAGATTAAATTCATCTACGCTCCCCTATATGCACTGGAAGATTTATAAAGGTCTGCAGATGAACAGAGTGTGACAACCGCTGCTATACAAAACCAAAAGGCTTCGTATTTTTGTTACTGTCTCCTTTGTTACCGTCTCCTTTGTTACCTGACGAGCTGGCTCCTCTCTGGGTCGCCTTGCAGCTCTCACTATTAGCTGTTACCCCCAGGACCTCCGGGTCATGGCAAGTGCAGCCCCCAGCGCCCAGGCTCCAAGCCCTGCCGAACGGGCGAGCGGTTGTCCCCCACACAGCCAGCCCTGCAGCCACCGACCGCAGCTTCCAGAGACACCCGTGCCACAGCAGGGACCGAGCTGGTACTGAACTTCCACCCGAGCAGAACAGTAATCCCTTAAGCTGCAACTGCCCTAAGTGCTGGCAGCTTGGAACTGCCAACCGGTAATGGCAGCTGGCAGCTCCAGTCTGAACTGAGGATTTTTTCCCCCCACTTAACTCTCCCATTCTCCCCAGTTCAGGCTGGGTAACGGCACACAGACGTCCCCGCTGTTGCAAGACACAGCGTTTTGCACAAGACCTCAGAACTCCCTCGTGAACCATCTCTTCTTCTTAAGGACAAATGTTGCTAGTGGGGAATATCTCACACTGAGGCGGATCCTCAGCTGCGTGTTTATGGTCTTCTCCACAAGCGTGTCTCCTCCGCCTGCCCCCACTCCAAAAACCTGGCACTTTTCGGGCAGGAATCTTCAGTTCAAGTCTCCCACGTGGGGAGTGGGAAGTCCCCAAGGAGACTCTACAGTCTCAGGATGGGGTTTCAGCAGAACAGTTTAAAAAAGACATTTGGTCTACATAGTTTTACCAGCAGAAAGATATCCACACCGCCGGAAAAGACCCTGCTTTTCTCATCCCTTTGCAGGCCAGCTCTGCCCATCTTTCCAGAGGAAGGTTTCAAACTAACATGATGTCTCCTACAAACCTACACGTGAATAAACAACCCATTTTGTGACAAACCTTCATGCAAAGGGTGAAGCTTGTTCTAAAATAAGCCTGGCAACCTCTCAGTTTCTGTTTTAAAGAACGTTACGCTGTGCCCATCTCCTTTAAGAACACAGTCCTCAGTACAGCACGTAGACACGTGCTGCAAAGTGGCAGAATGGCATCCAAGAAATCAGCTGGTAATTGAGCAAGGAAGCATGAGAAATCATGGAAAAAAAAAAAGTGTCTCCAACTGCAGCTGTGCAATAGGTTTGTGTTTCCGAGTCCACTTGCCAAGTCCCCTTTCTTTCACACATGTGCCAAACGAATTATCGCTGCACACCCGTAGGAACAGAGTAATTTGACAAACCTGCATCATCAAGCAGAGGTACCAATTCCACAGGCACTTGCCTGGTCTTAGCCAGTGCCCAACAGGGTCTTCAGGACTTCAGTTCTGATGATGTAAACTGAACTTTTATGTACATACCTGTGCGTATGCAAGCTTGCAAGATACATAACACTAATAAACACACAGTCTATATAGATATATATGAAAAATATCCCTCGTGATAGGTAACTAAGCCTAACACTCTTATTAAGCCACAGAACAGAGTTTATTGAACTTCTCAAATTCTTTGTACAGTTTTGCTGCTAAACAGACACAAGACATGGGCATATTGCCTTTAATCTTTATTTCAATCTTAAGTCCAACTTGAAAGAATTGGTAACACATTTAATGGCATCTTCAATAAATAAAATGACAAGAAAAACCCCTAGTCTTTGCACAGACACATTACAATCCACTCCAAATTCAATATTGCCAAAACATTGGGTTTTTTTTCTAAAAACTTGCTCCAAAAGGTTTTTTAATTTGTTTCAGCACTTAAATACACAGAAAAGTATATGATGAGAGAAAACATACTCTATTCTGAACAGAACTTGTAAAAAGCACTAACTTTGAAACAAAAGATAGTTAAATCTCTCTAATTAGGTTAAAGAATCCTGTCAGAAGTCTTTTTGGAAAAACCCTGATTCTAACCTTCATATTGAAACACGCAGTTTCGCTGGATCCTATCCTATGTCAGCATACTTATACAATAAGAATTAAATTCCATGATTTTTTTTTTTTTAAGGGCATATTCAAAAAGCAAAAGCATTTGCCTCCCACGCTCACCAAAGCGGTCATGGTCCATATATTCTGCAGTAGTAAACAGCTATTTGTGCTCAGTCCACTGCTTGGACTCCTACCATACTGGAGAAGATACCGTAGTTTACCCTTGTTTCTGTACCCACCTCTTCCCCAGTACAGCAGCCTCCAGAACCTCTGCGAGATGAGAGTTTATGCAAATACAAATCTGCCTGCACAGCGTGGACTGCAGGATGAGGACCAACACGTCTGATTCGAATTAGAAGCTAGGCTTAATCTAAAGCCTTCCCAAAATAAAGTCGTCAGTAAAGGAAAGCTGAAACTCAAGATTTCCAAATTGCAATTCTGATTTGCAACACCTATTATTTGGATATCACAAACCCGTTACAGTGTCAGTTAATGTTGGAAGAACCACTCTATTGCTAAAATTAGTTAAACCACTCGTCTTCAAGCCTTCTTCAGTGAAAGCTTAGGGCATGCAAGGAATGCATGGTTGGGCCCCCACAGACCTGTGCGTACTATACAGGGCAGAGAAAAGGTTACTTGAAACAAAAGGCAGAATTACACCACATCTGTGCAAACGTTTAAACCGGTTTGTTTCATCTAGTTACCTACTTATCCCAACTATTGCTGCTGACTGTACCTAGCTGATTCAAGAGAACGTGATGAAGCAGGACCCGACTTGTTTAAGGGAATGGAACATTTTACTGCAGGTATCTTCCCCTCAGCTGACCACATCATAACAAAAGTGCAATAATTTACAATCTTTCAGACAAACAGCTATTAAAATTGTACAATTTTAGGGAAACAAATTCATTAGTTTAACCATAAAAATATTTCCCCAGGTAACAAACCTTAAAGCATTCAGTAACACAGTATTTCAATAATAATAACACAGAAAATCCCTTCTACTTATTACAAAAGACAGAACTGTTAGAAGATTTTGCTTATTGTACACCATTTAAGAGTTTTGCCATCTTGTGAAGACCATGCTGTAATTAAGAATATAACTATCGCTCTAAAATAAATGAGTATGGAAATACTGACCTGACTTTGAAATTATATTCTTAACCTTTTGCAAATGAAGACGAGGTAAAGCCCAGGGCCATGTCACTCAGGTACTCAGGAACTCACAAGACAGTTTACATCCAGAGTCATAAGAAAGCACCACTTTTCATAAAGTACTTTGTATGTCTGTTGCTGAACAGTATATTAAATAGTTTTATGAGAACTGCTAAAACAGATTCTCATACTAACTGTAGCTTGACTTACAGAATTCAAGTTTGGGGATAACAGGGAACTTTGTGAAGAAATTACACTCAAAAAATATTTGCTAAATTTGGTCCAAGCATCCGCAAAACAAACAAGGGCACACGAGTACCTCATTGCTTAGTGCTGCTGTTTAGTTGATCCTTAAAAAACAAACAAAAAAAAAGTCTATGGCAATAAGGAACAAGAAGGGCTGCCCATGATAAGCACAGAACTCTGACAGAATAAGTAGTCTCTTCAGAGAGATGTTTTAACCGTGGTTTTGCCATGTGAGTAACTGAATTTGTACTAATGGAGAACCCTGAAATTCGTATACCACAAGAAATTATTTCCTATTTAAAAAACAGATCCATTTGTAATTATAACTGCTTCTCCGATCATCATTAGATATGTGAAAAACAATTAAAAAAAAAATCTTTTAAAACAACTACAAAGAGTGGACTGCAGTAGCAGCTATTCAAGCAAGATTCAAGCACAAGTTTAAATGAACTTTCCAGCTGGGAATTAGCCTTCTTTGTCAAAAATTTGTACAACTTTTTCAAACACCTAAGAAGAGAAAAGAATTTATTGAAGTGTTAGTCAAACAGTTACTTAAAGTTAAAGCAGCACACACACTAATTGACCGTATTTTAAAAAACATATAGGTTTTTCTTAGAACATTCACAATAATCCTTTAATAGTGAAATTGGCATCAATTCTGGGAAACTGAGACAGAAGAGCAATACTACTTCAGAAAAGCAAAATCTGATTAAGCGAGAAGCACAAGACACTGTTAAACACAGTAACACTGAAAATGTGTTTAGTCCAGCTCATGTTCAAGCAGATCTAACTGATTTCTTAGATATTCACATCTTAAATCAGTTCTTCAAGCGTCAAAACGAGAGTTCCACAACCTCCCTCAGTAATACACTTTGGTGCTTAATTAGCACCCTAGCCTACACACCCTTACCTAGCACCTACACACTTCTCTGAAGAATGCCAAAAATACGTACCCTGCCACTGTCACCCCCATGTTTCCTTGGCTTATATACTTACTTCATCAACAGATTTAGAGGCATCCACTTTTCTGACTTTTCCCATTCTCTCATACAAGTCTATGATTGGCTTAGTAGACTGCAGATACGTATGAATTCTAGGAGAAAGCGCAGGGGAAAAAAAACATTACATAGTAAGATACAAACAGAAGGGAACTGAGAAGTTTTAGAGATAGTACCTCTTTTCCAGACTCTCACGATTATCATCGCTCCTGCCACTGCTCTTGCCTCTTTCAAGACAGCGACCGATACATATCTACAAAAAACATCAAAAATATGATGGAAAGTTAGATTCTTCCAGAGAAAAAGGATGACAGCTTTACACTTCATCAGTTTATTAAAACGAGGGCTCTCAAAATGGGATTGGGGTCAGTGGAAGTAAAAGTAACATCAAGCTCTGTGGTTCACCTGGGTCTCCAACTTGAGACATCTAAAGAATAAACTTACCTCATTTTCAAGGATGTGTTCAGACTTTCTGAAAAGCAGCCTGTCAAATTAGACTACTAATAAATCCCTGCACGGAAAGAAAGTCACTGTATGTTGGCCCAAGAATTTTGTAAGGCTACTTACCAAGTTATTGTAAGTCAAACAGTTCTTACTTGACATTGCTATAATGAAGACTTCAAAACCAAAACAGTAAACACTGAAGAACTAAATAGTTCAAAGCTGCCCAATGAACTAAGTTTTGAAACACAAAGTTAAGCAAGCAACACTGACACATATACATCTCACTAATACATTTGTCCTGCTCATGCAAGAGGAAAATGGTTAAAAATTATTTCTCCCTACAAATTACATGCATAGCAAAAAAACCCCAGAAGATCATGTAGGCTTTGTTGTCTATTTTTAGATCTAGTAAAAAAATTAGAACCCCAAAATTAAGACCCCCACTAAGTGAAAAAAAAAAATCATTTAGTCTTATTTAAGTTTTTAAATAGAAAAAAATAACCCCTAACTTGTTCCTTGAGATTAAAAAAAAATACGCAATTAAGTTAAAAAGGTAATACAATTTCTCAGGAAATTGGGGAAAAGGGTACAAGGAAGAAAGTCAGCTTAAGGTGCTGGGATTCTCATTTCAGTTTTTACGCCTCAAGGGCGCTGACATATTAAAAAGACAGCCTATCATGGCACTTGTTAAATGAATCTAATGTATCACTGTCAAAATGCCCTTGTAGTCTACTGACTTGCTGAATAAAACGTTGATTACTGATCATCCTACAGCACAGCTCAGAACTATGAAAATAAAGACTGCTGCTGCCAGCACTTTGATTCTAAAGCAGACATTGCTGTCAAGCTCATTTTGGACTAAACAACGGTTACTAAGAGTAAACAGAGTAACGTTTTCTGAAAATTAAATGAGTAATTTTGTATAATGTATTCCAAGTTTTTATAAATTTTCCTGAAGAATGCAACTGCTTGAAGTACTTCTTCAACATAATTTATTCGCACATGATTATACCAAGTGCAATTAGCTGCCTGCTATTTCAAAAGCATACAGTTTTTTATCTGCAAAAGCAAGCTGCCAAAAAATCCTTGGAACTCACAGACCAAGTTTTCCTGCTGCTCTTACACTAGTCCATTCACTACCTCACAGAGTTTTATTGCTCCTCTTGAATGATTCTCTCAATACAGCAAGAAAGGAAGTTACAGAATTACACACTTCATTACCTCATTGTCACAATCAAAAAAGAGAACAAAAGAAACATCCGCCTTTCCATCCATAGTCTTCTTCCAGCCTTGAAGATTATCTTCATTCCTGGGAAACCCATCAATCAAGAACTTGTTCTTCTGGGAATTGGCAGCCATTGTTTGATCCATAGCCTGATAAAAGAGAATTCAATTCATGATCTCCTGCACATACAACTGTTTATCTACTTACTAAATTACCCGCCACGTTTTGACATGGTAGCTGAAAAGCATTTATTTTAGGATTATTGCAGATCTACAAAATGTATTTTTGTTTCACATTCAGTGCATGCCAGCTGATTCACTGATGCACCAATGCAATGAATCCAGTTTGAAAGAAGGCTGTTTCACCAAGCTCAAAAATCTCGTAACACACAATCCCAGCTTTCAAGTCAATTTTCCACAAGATACTGGAAAGTGCTGTTACACAATAAGATGCCAAAACACCCCTGATCTAGAGTTAATTCTAACAGAAAAACTCTAGATAAATTTAGTGCCATGAGCAACAGAAGACTTTTCTGTCCTAAAAGGGATACTCTTTTTTTTTCCTGGACATCTAACAAGCATAAAGGCTGGAGCTCTTCCTTCCACAGGAACATTGGCAGGGGCTTTTCTTCACCTGGCTATCTATCTTGACAAAAATAACAGAAACTTAGGACCTTTATGGCCTCTACCTTTCAGTCAAATATGACTGAGCTGACCAAGAGGTCCAGAAGCTAGTCAAGGGAAGTAACAAATACAATTTCACTGATTTCCCTGGAGCTGCTAAAAAAACAAAATAAAAATAATTTCTCACAGATCCTCAGGCAGGGGCCATCACCTACTGTCCTCCAACCAGCCCGAAAGAAACATGAGTAATTGCTAAGAGAAGCCCAGTACACAATGTGCACCTACAGCGTGTCTGGTATTTCACACTGCTCACGCCGCAGGAAAGGCAGTTCTTCCAGAATACGGCCACTGCTTTGGTGCCTGGTCTGCAAGAGTGAACCAGCAAGGAAACAGCCCTTTCCTTACCCTCTTCAGCAAGCTGATTGTTATTTCAACCGGTACAATTTCCCCTTCCTTAATGTAGTTCTCAATGAGTTCTCCATACTGCGAGCCTGGCCTTTTTCGTTCATCTCGAAGGAGGTCACCAGCAGAAAGGTGCGTGTAGCCGTATTTCTGAAATGTGCAAAACAAACAGGCATAGACTCCCTTGAGTTAGTACACAAGCAAAGTTAACACCAGTCAACAGTGTCAACCACATTTATCTTTGCATTACAACAGAAAAATACAGGCAATAGCATCTTGCTAGTGACAGATCTACTCCGTCAGCGTGTAATCTGACGATACAGCACACTCGGTATGCACAGAAAGCACAGCAGTAGAGAGATTCTTGGGTAAAAGGCTCAGCAGGCCTTTGGCCAGGCATCCGTGCCCTGTTTTCAAAGGTTATGTCATCATGTGTGAAACAAGACTGTCTCAACATCCCCAAAGTTCTTCCTGAAATGTTACACTTGCAACGAGACGTTTAACAATACACCAGAACCGATATAAGCCATACNCCATCCCAAGAGCTCAACTACTTCAAAACTGTAANTGGTTATCAGTTGCTGGGTCAAGTCTTGATTTATGAAGTAGAAAAGTTGAGACAGTGCCTTCCCTTGCTATGTTTGTGCAACAGGTTTGTAATTTTATCTAATTACCTGCTTTCACTAAACCACATGAGGTGATTCCAGGTCCTTTGCAGCTGAAGGAACATTTCAAGCACAGCACGAGCCAGAAATCCTGATGTTCCCATGGTGGTTCTGGCACCAACTTCCTCCTGTGCCTCTGTCAAATCGCTTCTCACTCCGCACCTAACACGGCAGCTACACAAGCAGGCCCCCACATGCTCTCCTCCGGACCCAGCCCTGCATGCCTGCCCCGGCCACCTCCTTCCCCGGGACGAAGGTGGCGAACTGGGAGGGCAGCCCGTGGGAAGGCTACTGCCTTCTCGTGACGATGATGTGGCAGAAAGGTAAACAGCTATGCTGGTGCCACCCTGTGTCACGTCACGTACAGTAAACAGAAAGAGAGCAGAGAGCTCAGGTCCAACCTATCAGTTTGGTACCTGTGTGCAGGAAAAGAGCAAACACCATTACTCTTCTTTCACCTGGAACTACACCTAAAAAAAGTTGCTAACGCAAAACACTAAGCAAAAGTATTTATTATGCTTGAATTTCTCAGTCATTTACCATCATAGATACCTAGTGCAAACATACAAATACACTCTCAAAGACAAACGCAATATTGTAAAGGGAATTTCAGAGCACAAACTAATCATTTTCTCAGCTCATTTAACACCACCAAAAAAATAACCAAGTGTACTATGCTCCTTGACCAAATATAGTCCATAAAAACAGGCAATGAAGACATCTCCTCGGCAATTACCTGAGCTAGCTATACATCCAAAATAAAGTACACCTGTATATACTCATCCCAAAGCTTTTACACACAACAAAAGCAACAGCAAAAAAACCCCAAGGGTTATCAGCTTGGCTGCAGCAACATCCATAGCAAATTTCAAAAAAGATGTCCAAACAGCATGATAATGTGACTACACACTTTCTAAGGCTGTAAACTTGGGATTTAAAAACTTGGCTGCCGGACTAAGTGCAACAGAAGTACTACACAATCCACTAAGTGACTTTAAAAACATTTCAGTTGCTTTCCAATTTCACTCACAAAAGCATGGAAAGTTAGTTCTGACACAGTCGTAATTTAAGAGGAGATATAATTACCTAAATCTCCAAAACTCTATGCAGCTGGTGAAAAAAGGAAAAAAGATTTTGCTCTAAATAACTGTGAAGCAAAAGCTCCACTGACATCCCCTACAAGCTCACTGTACTCCCACTTTAATGTGCGCTGCATTTGGATATGCCTATTTAATTGCAAATCTAAATATTAACTATGAACTACAGAAGCCATAAACCACAGCAAATCTTTCCTTATAGGCAAGAAACCTTACTCTGCTGAACCTTAAATTAAAATGTAGTTCTTCTGGCTAAAGAATTGTTTATATTTTTAACATCAAATTTCTACAAAGCCAAAAACAGGAGGAAAATATAATCCCTTCAGTTTTAGAGGATTACCAAACCATTTAATTCTCCTTGGCATTTCCCTTTTCATGCACGAAACTGAAATTGAGTCAGACAATTTTTGGAATGCTCTGTCTTTTGCAACAGCAAACTAAAACAGTTGGTTTTGTTTTGTTTTTTTTAACAGCTGAACGGGAAAGTAAAAGATAGAATGTTTTAAAGTGCTGTTGCATAAGTAGACTTGTTTTAGATAATAGTAAATTGTATTCTAGAGTAACCTTTAGAATGGATTAACCAGGCAATAAGAAAAACAAACCTCTCCTTCAGGGGCAAAACATCTATTTGTTAACTGTACGGAGTTGAGAGCCAAAGACAGCACGTCCGTTTAAACAACACAAACAAGCACGGAGAAAGGCTTGGCTGCTGCTCCGGACACAGCAGGCTCCAGGGGTGCGCTGCTCACGCTACTCTTGCCAGTCTTCATTAAATCGTACAGGGCACAAAGTTTTCTTTCATCTTCGGCAAGGTTAACCCTCAGCAAGCGTCCCGAATTGGGGAGAACGGTCACATCCCCAAGAGCTCGCAAAAGAGACTGAGGTAACGGCACGAAAACCGGGGCGAAACAGCATCGTGCTGAAGCTTGCATCGTGCCAGCACGACTTTCCAGCAGCGCCAAATACATCTTGATGCAATCCCCACAATGTGACTTTGTTGCAGCTACTGTCTAATTCTTCTCCTCCAAAATCAGCAAGGCAGCAGGACTGTGGCTGCCAAACAATGAAAAAGCAGTTTCTCCCATTCTTGAAGGATGCATATATGCTAAATTCGTAACGTCAGACTGAAAAGAGGACTTGAAATAGAAACTAAGTTAAAACAATTTTCCAAATACTCGGATGCCAAGCACCTAAAATCCAGGACAGATTTTTAGATTACAGAGACAAAAGACAAAAATACAGAATTACCTATCCTAACACTTGTTTCAAAGATATTTTCTGTTATGCTAGCAGACTGGCATGCTGTTCCTTAAAAAGAAAAAAAGATTGAATCAGTAAATTGCTATTATACAAGTTCTCATTATTTTTAAAACTATTTTTATATTTGGAGAACCATAATCCTAACCTCTCACAAAAATTAATTGTGAATGAAAAAGATAAAAATCGGCTATCTTCAGCCCCACTGCAGACATCATCTGCCTCTGCATTAAAAAAAACAACCCCTAAACACCAAAACCAAAAACCAGTGCTGTGGACAGGCAAGCTCACGTTTCCAGCAATCCCACCACAGAGGCGTTACTCAGAAGAGCAGTCAGCAGTACTGTACAGAGCAGAGCACATCACTGCTCACTGGTTTGTGACGCAGTGGCCTGCTAAACCAGTCCCCATTCAGCAGGACAAACTGGTACAGGCAGACTGTATGCTCCACATCTCCAAATTACAGCCCGAGCCTGCAGCCTCCCCCGGACCCCCTTCTCCCCCCTGGCCAACAGCCACTTCCAGCTTTCTTCCATCAGCCATGATTCGCAAGTTCCACTCCTCAGACAGCAGATGCTTTGCTGCCAGTACATACAATAAATAGACGAATACAACTGAAAATACATGAGTCATATCTGTGCCACACTTGAATAAGGTGGAGTCTGCCCTAGCAACCTTCTCCAGGCAGTAAGCAAGCACCAGCAGCGTGCAGCAGCTGCTGCTGGGCCTCCTTGCACAGCCGGCTTTGGAGGGGGACAAAGTTTATTCCTGATTCAGCCCTGTGTGGTCCAGCAACACATCTCTCCACTACACACACAGCTTGAAACTTCCTTAAGTGAGCAGAAGCCAAGAAAAAGCAAGAAAAACACAAGTTACTACTTTGACCTTGACTCCTATCTCGGCTTATCATTGTTACTCTGAAAATGAAAGTCAAAGGGCTAAACACATAAAATATAAACTTTTATTGCCCTAGTTCTGACCTGTCATATCTTGGGTAACCTTCATAAATAACCAAAACTTGCTACATGTTCTCAGGCACACCATTCAAGAACTAGTTAAAAGTTAAAATAGAACCGTGTAAAGCTTTCAGCGTTCATATTCTTATTTTTAATCTAAAAAGCTTTAGTCCATCCTATTAGCAATCAGCACATGAAATTAAAACCTCTGGGTATAAACTATAATGCAGTAATAGACCTTCTGTCTGCTTAGTCCAATAAAAAAAAAATTGAAGACATTTTCTTAGTTTGAAATATGTTCTTGCCAGGAGGGGACACGAAGACAAACAAAAAACCACAGTAACAAAACAAAATGCACAAAGGAGATCCCACTGACAGTGCCCCCAGGGAAGTGGGGGCAAACCGAGTGGCCCAGCACTTCAGCAACACTCAGCTCCATAAAAGGCACCCAGTATGCTTGGGAAAGTCCAAAATTCAATACCCAGTGAGAAAGCCTGTGTCCTGCAAAATGGAAGCATTTAGGGTAAATCCTTGGGCGGGGGCAGGCGGAGTGTGGATTTATATGATCACTCCCCATGTTTTAAAAAAGCTTGACAGTTCAGAAACATAAAATGATATTCCAAAAAACAACTGAGAACTTAAGGCTAAGCGGGCTACTTGGCACTCTTGAAAGCGATTTCAGAAGTTGAGTTTAAAGCAAACAACTTAAAGGTTTCTATTTCAAGGAAGTTAAGGCTGTCTCTCAGCAGACTTCCAGCAGACAATTAACATATGACAGCAAAACCTAAGTCCACTGCTACTTTCAGGAGTGTTTCTGATACAATGAGTTGTTCTTCACATTGTTTTCTTCACCCTAGGAAATCTCCTTGTCATATATCCCAAAGCAACTTAACAGCTTTTTCCATTTGGATATTAACTTACACTCTCAAAGGAGAATACTCAGCATCCCACCCTGTGGGATTAATTTTAGATTTAACCACGAACATACAGGATAGGCCTGTAGTGGAGATGAATTGTATTTTGGGTACACAGGGAGGGATATCTTGCATAGCCCAAATTCCTACAGAATCACGTAGCCAAAACAAACAAACAAAAAATACACAAATCAAATCTTGCTTGGAATAAAGACAAATTATTTCATTGTTATTCTTCTTCCCCAATGAAAGAGCTTTGCATTTCAGGCAAAGGTTGTAAGAATTTAAAATTTAAGTACATGAAAGCATATTCTGTGCAGATTTGAAGAATGCATTTTTTTTCCTTGCCTTTACCATAACCATTTTATAGGCAAAGTTCAGAAGTCAGCAATAAAACACATCCATTTTGTCCCACACACATAATGTCTGTCACAGAAGATAGAAACACTGTGGCAAGCATGAAAGTTACAGCAAGGACCTGGATTCAGATGACTCCATTCAACTACCTGCTCAAAGATTCTGCCTCACGCGACACCCATGCAACAGTCTGGGATGATGGCAAGCTCCACCTAACCGAGCTGTGGAAGGTTTCAGGAGTTAAGCTGCAGAGCTGGATGGGAGAGTGTAAGAATTTAAGAGGGAATTCTGCTTCATCCCTTCTTAAATGGGAGGAACTGGTCCAGTGCAGTGGTTCCGCTGCATTTGCATTTCAGTGACAGTTCTATGGGTCTGTGGAGCGCACAGGAGTCTTCCCTCCATATCAGAGAAAACCAGCCTGGCTCGGCTGTCTCCTCCAACCTTATCTGCGAAGATAAAGAACCCTAATCGCTTACCTGCTGTTCCCTTTCGTACGCTGTGTCAACACACTTTTCCGCTTGTTATTGCATCTTCTTCTCTCAAATAATTTCTCCATTTCAGTCCAACATTCTCCAGAATGAGGGACTCCAGCACACACATGCTGAGCAGTTATGACTTAGGCTAGTGCTTAACAAATACGTATTTCACCTACAACATGTGATAGCCATCTCCCTTTTCAGGGAATGTAAAGCACATTCAGCAAAACAATGACAACGCTTCTCTGAGAAATCATTCCCAGGTAGTATGTAATACACCCTTTACTCTACAAAACACAGCTACCCTTGGTTTGTTAATAAAATCATTTAATGCTAAAATCATACAAGATCTCACCTCATCAAAGCGAGACTTCTTCCACACGTGCTCTGTCCCAAATCTCTAGTATGAATAGCAACTGAGGAATATTTATAGTTCATACTGACTTTTTGTTCAGCACGAACTCCAGATTCACAGCAAGATACTGGGTCAGATTCATTCCAAATGTAAACTAATATTATTCAGTCAATTTACAACAAGAATGAATGAGGTTTATTATTACTCGGCTGCAGCCCCTCTTCTCTGTGGCAACTGCCAGTGGGGTTTAAAATCCGAACAAAAATACACCTTCAATCCAAAGGCAGCATGGACTGCACGCAGGCTATTCGACCGCCTGCAGTAGGGCTCTCTGGGGGCTGCCAGGGGCCAGGCCAAGGACGGGTGCTGAAAAAAAGGTGCTGCTCTCCAGTACTTCTGCTGCATTTCAGCCACACTTCCCTGCTCCTGTCCCCTTTTTTTAAAGTTTTCCAGCATGCTCCCATCAGTCCAACTCTCCCTTCAACTGCCTCGGACCCTCTCTCCCTCAAAGTTCAGCCAGCAGCTCCTGTAAAGTTGTCCAAGAGAGCAAGAAAGCCATCCCTCGCAGTCAGCAGCCCGCTGACTTCAATTAACAGGATTAGAAACATTAAAGCAAACTTACATTTATTGGTATTTGGACTTCCTTTCCCAGGCTTAGAGAATAAAATAAATACAGTACAAGCAAAGTCAACTTTCTCCTTCCATTTTTAGCTGCAAATACAATTTGAGTAGCAATGACTCATTTGAACGCCTCCTAATAAAGTGGTCTTTATCCAATTATATCAGCCTATCAAGCCAAAGGCATTTATACTTCTAAACCCAGGCCAGCAGCCACACAAGGTACTGCAGCCCTGAGGCTACATTAATGGTTTGGTGAAAGCCCTTAATGACAGCCTACAAGATTCCCCTACAGTTTAAGCTCATTTGTTTGCTATGTGCCAGGGGCAGAACTTGACCTTACCAAAAAGGCTTTATGAGCACTATGAACCTTTCATCCCACAATTTAATTTAATGAATAAGCCGGTCTGAATGAGAGTCTGTAATTTGAGGTTAAAATCCTTCAGAACTCAAGTCTTAACGGCATTTTTCAGTCTGGACCAAATTCATATAACTTTGTTATAGAGCACCAAGGTCTGGGATATAATGGCAGCGTGGATAAACTGTAACAGCACTGCCAGGGCATCACCAGGACAGACAACACGCCAAACACGCCTGTGCCAGGAGCTGCAGCAGCTTTTCTCCACGAATAGTTTCAGGAACACAGGCATTGCTACAGTTCTCAGCCATTTGTTTCCACGTGGCTACAGATAAACTTTGATCCTGCATGGCTTTCAATGTGACAAATATATACAACTGCTCAGGAAAAAAAAAAAAAAAAAGAAAGCTGTTTCAAATCCAGCATACATATGTATGGAAGCGTTCAGCCTTGCCAACTTCTGTAATTATCCATCTGAATACCATGGGTCCCTGGGGTTTTTTTGTTTTTAAGAGGACGGTACTAGACCATGTAGCATTCACTGCGCTTTCTTGGTTACTTGTTCTACCTCAAAGGGCTGTAAAAAGGCGTTTGGAAAACTGCAAACGTGAAGAACGCCGCTCGACCTGCACTGCCAGCTCTAGGGCTCGTCGAAAAGCGAGAACAAGGTTAAACCTCTGGGGGGTCAGGACACCCCCGACCTCTGTCGCACCCCGCCGCAGAGCAGGACTTCACTTCCACAGCCCGCAGAGAGGGCACCGGGTCCGGCCGCCGCCCCGCAGACGGCGCGGACCTTGGTCCGAGGGAGGGCCGGCTGCTGCCAACCCCCGCAACCCGCCTCGCCCCCGCAACCCGGGGCACACGGCGGCAGCCCCGCACCGAGCCGCCCGCGTCCTAGCGCGGCGGGACCCGGGGGGACGGGCTGAGGGAAGACAAAGCGGGAGAAGGGAGAGGGCCGGACCCCCGGGTAGGCCGGCGCGGGGGCTGCCCCCGCCGCTCCACCGGCTAACGGGGAGGCGCGGAGCCAGCTCTGTTTATTCTCTCGCCTCCGAGGGGCGCGGGGGGGATCGCGGCTGGGCAAGGGGCCAGACCCCACGGGCGGTGCGGGGCCCGCGCTCCCCCCGCCCCACGGCGCGGACCCCATGGGGGGGGAAACACTACAACTCCCAGCGTGCCCCGCGGCCGCGCCCGCAGAGCCCCCCGCAGCCGGAGCCCCACAGCATGCCGGGACACGGAGTCCCGCCGCCCCCCCCCGCCCCGCGCCGCCGCCGCCCTCACCTCCACGATGCGAGCGCACTGCGTCCCCTTGCCCGCCCCGGGCCCGCCGAGGACGAAGACGACGACGGGCTTCATGAGGAGAAGGAGGCGGCGGCGGAGCAGCAGCAGGACAGCGGCGGCGGGGCGACGGCCGGGGAGAGGCCGCGGGGCGGACGGAGAGCGGCGGGCACCAAGGCCAGGACTGGAGACCGGGGCTGAGGCGGAGCCGCCGCCGCGGAGCCGCTGCTGAGCTGTCCCCCGCCGAGGGAAAGTGCTTCCGGGTTCCCGGCGGCGCGCGCCGAGCGGGAGGGGCGGGGCG
>Ga0065711_1036362_pt1 | contig 21078 bp, 14 predicted proteins | sample Hoacrofraction12_FD_59098 | JGI IMG/M metagenome (GOLD analysis project Ga0065711, IMG submission 59098) | Hoatzin crop microbial communities from Cojedes, Venezuela - Epithelial fraction 12 v2 (version 2) | ecosystem: Host-associated > Birds > Digestive system > Esophagus > Crop | place...
GGGCTGCCCAGGCACGCTGCTGGCTCCTGTGGAGCCGGCTGCCAGCCAGCACCCCAGGGCCTTCTCTGCAGGGCTGCACTCCAGCCATGCCTCTCCCAGCTCATACTTGTGCCCGGTGTGACTCCATCCCAGGTGCGGAATCCAGCACTTGGACTTGTTAAACTTCATCCCATTAAGTAGTTGCCCAGTGCTCCCATCTGCCTAGATCTCTCTGAAAGGCACCTTGTCCCTCAAGAGAGCCAACAGCACCTCCCTCGGCAAACTTGCTAATGGTGCATTCAACTCCTGCATCCAGATCATTGCCAAATAGATTGAACAGGACTAGCCCTGGAATTGAGGCCCGAGGAACATCGCTGGCAACTGGTCACCAGCCACATGTAGCCCCCTTCACTACAACCCCTAGCGCTCTGACCTTCAGCCAGTTCTCCATCCAGCTTACCCTGAACCCACTCATCTCCTGGTTTGACCAAACACCAGCAAAGGCATCCGGCTGGGACGCTGCAGGGTGGGGTGAAGGCAGGGATGGGGAGGCTGCCGAGCGAAGGTGCCGGCTCTCGCAGACCATCAGCACCACTCACAGCTGCTCTGTGCCTTGCACCTCAGCCACAACATGCAGCCTCCCAGCTACACGCACCAGAGCTGCACAGGGAACAGCAACCGCTGTTCAACCCTTTGAAACCCGGCCAGCAGTTTCTTGGACCCACAAGGAACCCGTGTCCCGGCGTGGGTCTGGTCAGCTGCATGGCATGGGTGCAGCCAGTACCGGCAGCCAGGCTGCAGCCAGACAGGCTGGAACAGGGCCCCACGACAGCCCGAACGCGGATGGTGAGGAGCACAGGACCAGGACCCACGGAGACACAGCACCTTCCCCGGTGCCGGTCTACATATCAAATTCAGCAGCTGCCTGCTCCACTGCCTGGGCAAGGGAGGGGGGCGCGGAATCAGAGATCTTTGTTTCAAACAACTGCATGGGCTTCAGTGCTATACTTGGCCTGGAAAATACTCCGCCCTGTCAGAGGCATCTGACACGTATCAGAGCTTGGTTGAACAGAGCCGATGCCACAGACAAACCTGTGCAACCTGCCACCTTCTCAGACCATGCTCTGGAGGAGTACAAAAATAACATGGGCAGCGAAGCCATGTAATACTCCACAGGCCAACATTCTTTTTTTTGTTAAACATCATCCAAATGTAGTGAACAGAAAAGATCAAACAATTTAGTTTTACTGGCTCAGTAACTGCTTAGCTGATCTATTTATACATTTTCAAAGTTTCTCCTAGAATGAGTTGACTTTTCAACTTTTATATATCACGGCAATTAATTTCAAATGTAAGAAAAACTTTATTGGTCCATTAAACATTAAATCTATAACAATACATTCACTCAGTATACAAAAGGAAGTGTCCATAAAAACAATTAACATGCTTTTAAAAGGCAAAGCTGTTGACTACAATTTAGATCTTACAATTCTGAGACCTTTACCAACCCTTCAAAGTCAAAGTGTTACAGGTACTACAGATCACGACAGTCACAAAAAATGTTAAACAAACTAGCAAGCCTCCACTTCACTGGGCTACAGCTTAATAGAACCTTGAAAAAGACAGATTAAAAACCCCTCACCATTAAGAAAAAGTGTTTACATTTTGACTACTTTGCATCCAGTTTTCAAACATGGCATATACAAGACTGAACACCACTCACTGGTGGTAAACAAAAAGCAGACGTTGAAGCCAAAAAGTTCCTAGTCGGTATTTTCTCAGCTTGTATATGACAAGTTGAACAATTTTCTTTGAAAGTTGATTCTCCTCACTTTAAGTTCACATGGGTGTCCAATGACACCTAAGCACCTGGACATCTATCAGCAAGGGGAAAAAAAAGCTACGGTGTGAGTAACGAGACATTATTTCCCCATAGCTTTCCAAAATCCTTCTTGGCTTCGCGCTGAGGCTTCTTTGGCAAAAGCACGTGCTGCACCCTGCAGCTCTGGCGAGCAAAAGCCCTGGAAGCTTTAAGATGTTGGAGCAGTTTCAAAGCTGACGACTGTGGCTTTGAAAAAGCTTGTGCAAACAGCTGCACACTACGGCACTTGGAGCTGTCGGAGACTGGCAAACGAAGGGAAGCCAACGTGGCTTACATCTGAAATAAATTCCAACTTTTAAACAACATCATTACTGAACAGGTGTGGAATGAGCTGAAACCAGGTTTGAGAATGAAACCAAAACAAAACTGGATTTAAGACCTACTTGAAACATACCGAGTTTCTCTGGGCATTAGACAGCAGCCGTCATGCCAGTCTCCCAAAGTTTCTACTCCAAACCCCGTGCAGTGTGTCTGCATCCCCATACCAATTCCCAAGCTACATATTCTGTTATGAGCACAAAAAGCCAAAGCTCTCTAACCAGTAGGCCCCTGGCATCCCCTTGTACAGTCACGCGGAACACTCAGTTCAAACTACTGTTTACAAAATCGAAAACACAGAGTTAAACGTCATGGCACTGATTATGTGTTTTCCTCCCACAAGCACCTGTAGGCCGCCTCAGAAAACAAAGAAGCAGTCTCCACAGAGGAAAACCGACCCACGTAAGACATTATTGTCCTTAACTTTGCTTCAATGCTGCAGGTCATCTTGCTATGAAAAGGAAAGGATTGACAAAACCCGGGAAAGAAGTTTTCACTCGTTTCTAACACCAAAGACACCCCACTTGACAGGAAGCAGAATAGGAGTGAAGCAGATTTACAATGCCTTTCAAAAACAAATCCAAGGAGAAAAAGGCAAATAAAATGAGGTGATACAGCCTGCAAGCAGAAGACATCGCTTCTCAAACCCGGAAGGAAAGATGAGAGCAACATTTTAGCTGCAGATAATCTTGCTCATCCAGCCATACAGGTACAGTCTCGTGGTATTTTGCTTCATCAACTGATTTAGGAGAAAAGCCTAACAGTTTATCGCACAAATTCTTTATAGCACGTTTTAAAAGCAGGCAGTGGACTGTTTTGTTGCCAATGTGTTCATAGATGCCAATGACAATGTGGGCTGCTAGCCAAGGTGCAAGAAGCATTATCTTGAGTTCTCAAATTTTCCCAGTGCATTGGTCAAAACCAGAGAACTGTTAAAAAACAGCTTTTTCGCAAGTGCAACGGTTGCTTCATAATTGCAACGTTCTAGCCCAGAAATGGCTGCACCAGTGGCTGATGAAGCAGTTGGATGTGCATAGCTCATAATCTCAGAGTGCTTCTAGATTTGTAAAAAGGTGCTAAAACACGAAATAAATAAATAAATAGACACGCAGTATTTATGATTCTGTGAGAGGATTCCCTCTCTCTGGACTACGCATACATTAGCAACACTGAACTACCCATTCCAGACAAAAGTGGCCCAACTCAGCCAGGATTTCCCGAATCAGCTGGGGAAGTACGAGATTTTTGAACCTCGTGGAAATGCTTGAAGCACAAAGCTAAGAGTATCACAAACATGCAATAACTCTGATGTGTGGTCACAGTGGAGTTCCTTAGCTGGCATCCAGCTGCAAGGACTGCCTGCATGCTCTGAGGAACTAGATGGTAAACAGCAAACAGCATATCCGTCTGCTTTCCACAGGTTCTTCATAAAGTTTTACAGCCTCGTTTGTTAGTCCAGCTATCTGGATTCAGAGACTTGCTCTTTGAGTCTGGCCTATTGATTTTATCCCAAACAAGAACCAGTCACGGTTGTGGCTCTCTGTTGCCTTCATGTGAAAAACTAGAATTGTTCCAGTCTCAGATGGCAGTGCAGCAGTGAGGCTCCAAATAACCTTTATAACAATAGCAAATCTGAGAAAGTAGGAAAATGCCAGTAAAATTGCCTCACCTTCCCAGCAGAACTAACTTCTGCTAACACGGTCTGTTCCTCCAAGCATCCATTAAACGATAGCATTAGTTTGAATAAAATTTTAACCTGAGGAAGCTTAGCACAGGACATGTTCTCTAGTCTTCCTGCCTTTGTAACAACAGCTTCCTCATTTCACACAGCCCACAAATACTAGGAGCCAGAAACGCTGCACCGCTCACCTACACCTGGGAGCAAATCCAGTGAACAATCGTGGCGCAAGGCAGGACAGACACCGTACAGCTAACCGCCTCTAGCAGAGCAGTTACCTGCACAGTCAGGCATGGGGAGAGAAAGTTAACTGTTTACAGTTTAAATGTAAGCAACAACTACTCATTAATTTACAAAAGCATCAGGCTATTTATGAGTTTTCCCAGTTCATCTTCGACTGCAGAGTAATATCTGAATCAGTCCCATCCCCAGAGGTTTGTCAAGCACAGATTGTTCGGTCTTCCACATGCACCACGGGTCTGACTGTGTCTGGTACACACTGGTGTAATGTACAAGGCAGCACCACCCGGTCACAGGCTCAGGTCAGGTTTTCCAGTTTCAGTGCCACCTGAACCACTAGCTATCACAGCAGTAGGTATAAAGGCACTTCTTAATAAGATTTTGAAAGCCCATTTGTGCGAACTATTTGGAATCTATGAACTGGGCATTTGAATCCCAGCCCCTAGCCAAGGATTTTATTAAGTAGTTGCACACGGAAGTTCACAGTACAGATTTTAGAGTGAATGCTGAGGCTGTAACTTTTGCCTGGCCAGCAGGAAGCCATGCCTCACTGAGGAACTAGAGGCTCTGCACACCCAGATGCCACCAGTTACTGACTCCTCAGAACGACCTGGAGATCCACAGCCAGACATGGGGCCACAGCATGGACACACAGGTCCATAAAGTTATTTCTGGGATCTTCTCCCACAATGTTTTCTCAGAAGCAGACAAAGCAGTGTAGTCAGGCACTGCCCTGTTCTCACCCTATGGATCCCCGCAGATCTAGATGTTTAAGGTCAATAGTTCGTGGAAGGAAAGGATGAAGGAGCAACTCAGTGTGGCAAGTGCTGTGTAAGAAGAACAGACTCATGCCTCACTGCGGACTTTCCTCTTACAAGCCTGTTTCCTCTGTGCAAAATCTACTTCCTTAAATACAAACTATAAAAAAATGAGCACAAGGAGGTGCAGGAAACGCAGGCAGATACTGCCTACAGAGAAGAAGTGTTTCTGTAAAAGAGTAAGAACATCCATTGGACAAGATAGGTATCAAGATATCCACATCTGTGACTGGGATGCCTGCTATCAGAACCAAAGAACAGTTACCATTCCCTGCAGTATAACCTGACACGGTGCATGCCTTCTTCTGCAGAGTTCCTTGCCCAGATTGTTCTGTTATACAAAACATTGCTAATTTTAAAAAAATATGCTTCATTTCTCATAGTACAACACATGACACTAGAAGGCAACTCCTGTGAGCCTCTGCTTTAGGGAACAGCACTTGTCAAGGGGGGAGCAAGAGCCTGGACTGTCTCAGCTGCAGCTCAGACCTCCAGTACTGGACCGAGATTGTCTGTCAGAATAGCTGCTGTGAGTTAGGTGCGACAGCTGTTGGTCATCACTGCACAGCCCATAAGCTCTTATCTTAGAGATGGGACAGATAGGGTTTCTACATCGTGAATGCATTAACAAAGGCCTTTTTCTGCTGCAGAAGGATCTGCGTGGCTGGACTCCAGATGCAGGCAGAGACACACTGATGGGCCCCCATGCTAGCAGAGCTCTTGGCAAGAATCAGAACCTCCCAGCTGAAGCTAAAGGCAAGGAAAAAACCTGCCTCTCTCTCCAGAGCTATTTGTTGCTTTTCTAACTCAACGCCAAAGCTAAGCTTCAACTGCTTTTTTTCCCCAGGCGCAAACAAGGACTAGAGCAGCAAGAGAGTCGCCTCTGGACAGACTCCTCCTTCCCTCAGATCTCAGGACAGATGTATTTTGAGGCTCCTAATCACTGGGGTAGGTGGTATAAGTATACAGGACTGCAGACCTGTACATTTTGTTTGAGGTAAGAGTGCATAGGGTTGGGAAGACAGCACCCCTAGCCTGCTCCAAGCAGGACAGAAGCCCTAGGATACCATAGCAACAAGACAGCTAAAAATGGTAACGAAAGCAAGAGCAGAACTGAGATCTGTTACGTTAGGATTACTCACCAGGTGTGCATTAGCCATCAATTATTGCAGCAAAACAAAAAAGGCATGCAAATATTTTGGCCATCTCATTGGCCTTTATCTTGTGCTTTTATTTGTTTTGCAGAAAGCATTGGGTGAAGATTTAAGGCTCAACCATATTTCAAAAAAAGAACTACTAAATTGTTCGATTTTGTTTGTATCCTGCATACTTCAAATTGTATGTGTGTGTGTATATGTATACAGAGAGAGAGAGAAGACAAAACCTCTAGGACTAGCACAAGTCATAAATTCGTCCCACTGGCAAGTAGATAACTGTCATGGGTTCAACCTTCTCCAGCATTTAGGGCATCTGAGCTGTTGTTCTACCACCAAATCACCTGCTTAAAGCAAGCAAAAGTGACATGGTAGGGTCTAATGTTGCCAAGTCAGTCATTTGTACTAAGGCAGCTGCTGTTAACATTTGTGTCTTCTGGTTTTGTTTTTCTGACTGCTTAACCCACTGCTTGGAATCGGAGTTATCCAAAAGAAGTTTAGTCTCTAGTAATGGATTGGTTGGCTAACTCCCACCCCAACAGCAAAACTAACATCAACAGAGGAGTATAAAAACGTAGCAGTTAGAAAGAATACTTTCCAACTGACACACAGGCAGAAATGTAAGATGACACATTATAGTCCTTTTCTGACCATCACCGCATTTAAAACATTGTAAAACTAGTAATGGAAACAGAACTGAAGATCCTGGGAGATCTCTGGGCACCAGTTAAAACAGCATGGCAGAAAAGTAAATGAGCACTCCACCTTCAAATTTAACAGCAACTGGCAGTGCCCCTATAATTAGCATTTTCTCAACAGCAAACATTCTGAATAAAGAATGTACCGTATCTTAAATCCCCGTGCAGCACACACAACTTGCAGTTTAAGTGAGATAGCAAAGCAATGTTGGCCAAAATTCAAAGTTCAACAATTTCTGTGTAAAACTCCCCTTGTGTTAACAACTGGACCAGATCTGAACTGCATAAAATATTCAGGTGCCTTTTAAAGTTATAATAGAATAAATACTCTATTGTCATTGGTAAATTCCTTTCTCAATCTAGGTATACAATAACTTAATATATTTAATATTTAGATAAACAATTTTTAGTAGATGCTTTGGCAGTCAAATTCTTACATATTCTCTATTTCTACACAAGTATTTAGTTATGTTTTTGGAAAAAATTATCTGGATACTACTTACAAGAATTATATGCTGTACAAAACAGCAGTCTAAATCATCACCGCAAACTGTAAAAGACACAGTTAATAAAAGAGTATAAAAACAAATGCGTATTTGCTAGAAGATATCCAACATTCACAGGAAGAAGCAAGATACATCTGCACCATATTTTTTTCTTTTCTTGCCAGTGAAGCCAGAGAAAGATTGTCAGTTACTTGAAAAGCATTTCACTTATCCCCATTTATGTAATAACCGTGTTTCCTACACTACAGACATCAACATTACAAAGGTTTGGAACAGATTTGTTCCCTTGAGCAATGCTTGTTCATGACAATTAAAAAAGGTAAAAAAGTCTTCAATCATTTGTTTAGTCTGACTAAAAAGTTACTACCTGGTACACTACGGTAAGTGGGCAATAGGTGTTTCCTCATTACAAAATGACTGTTGTATTTTATTTGTAACAGGAAAAAAAAAAAAAAGAAAAACATAGAAGGAGCTTCTGAGTGTTCACACTGAGAACTCTCTTGTTGGGCAACAGAGTGGAGCAATGAGAGTCCATAAGTACAGACAGACACAAACCCAACAGGAGACCATCTTAATCCAGAAGATGGACCAGGTTCCGGTGAAGAATTTTTCAATCTGAGCACTTTCATAACTGTTAAGGAATAAAAGAGAAAGAAGCAATGAGCTCACTATTCATACATCAGACTGCAGTATCCTCTGTTTTTCCAAGTGGGTCACAGAATTCAACTAGGTTAATCCAGACACAAAGCAGGGGAGAGCAGCCCTTATAGTGCAAGACCTTGCTCAAGAACTGCCCTGGAAAGACTTGCAACGTCTCTTCCATCTTCTTACTTAAGGAGAAGAGACACACTAATGGCAGAAGTTCCTGTTCACAGCTCCTCTCTCAATGCAGAGAGACATTGATTTGTCAGCTTTAAAGAAATATACTTACTGGAACCAGTGAGTTACTGTCATCATCACGTAGAGTGAAGCCAAGAAGAAAACGAAGTGGAAGTAGGCGTAACTGTACACCGTGCCTTTCTTCTCATCGTAAATCACAGTCTGGCCTCTTCTTTTTTCAGTGTGCTCTTCAGCATCAGCTGTAAGAGTCAGGAAACAAGAAAGCTCTTGCACATTTAATGAGAACTGAGAACAGCAGCTGGCTTCACAAAGAACACAGCAAAACACCCATAGTGTGATTTAAGCAAGCATGATACAGAGCAACACTTCAACATTTCCATGCCTTCAGGGCACGGGCCTAAGCCTTTAGTAAGAGAAATTGAACTGCCACTGAAATCCTGCCTTGTATCAGCTTCCTGGCCTACCAGCTAGTTTTTGAGCATTTGGGCCATTTAAATAGCTCTACCTGTACAATATTCTTCCGGCAAGTCCAAGCTGATAACCCTGATTGTACCAGGTCTGCCACAAGACACTCACTTCCTAACTGACCCCTGAACTGCAGTCCCTGCAGAGCTGCTGAGCCAAAAATCCAGCAGTCAGTCACACCCACAAGCACGCAAAGAGCGGAGATTACTCTTTGTATGTTGCAGTAACAAAACGTCCTTTAAGGAATTATTAACTAGCCTGTTGTTTTAAAATGGTATTGTTACATCTCTTGCTTCCTTCCCTAGCCTAACTTTAAGCACTTCAGCTGCTTCAGTTTGATATGCTACAGAACGAAGATACAAGCAGCTCTCCATCTGCAGCTGTCTCCTTACTCTCTCGGCTTTGTCTGAAAGCCACAAGTGAGGTAAATTGTGCAGTGGAAATGTAATTACCATCTCCGTTGGGCAGGCAGCAAAAGCAGCAACGAGCTACCTGTGGAACAGACAACAGGAAGGGTAAGAGTCTGTGCTACAGCAAAGAAGCAGAACAGTGGGTGAAGGAAAGTCTGTTATGTCTACATTGCAGACACTAATTTAGAAAAGTCTGGTTTGTATTTCCAACCAAAACAAAACTCAAATTAAGATTTTCCAGCTGGTTCATGACAGCAGTTTCTAAGCTTCGGAAAAACCTACTCAGTAACACGTGGAGCAAATGAACCACTCTTTAAGAATTACTCCATCCATCTTACGTAACTCAAGGTCAAACACTGGTGCAAATAATAACAACAACAAAATGGTGGAAAAGCTACAGTACAGTGGTTCCACACTAGCAGTTCAGAGGGGACTTACCTCTTCAGACTTGCATCTAAGTGGTCTTAAATAAAAAAAATCTCTACTGAAATGAAAGTATAAAGAACTTCTACAGCCCTGCTGCATGGGCTGGAAATCACAACTGCACAAGCTTTAAGTTGGATGTGTACTTATCTTTGCAAGATTTTGCTGAAATGGAGCCAGAATGAGTATGGGCAGAGTAAGTAAAAGGAGAAAGCTGGTTTCACTGTTTTATTTAAATGAAGATTTTCCTTTTTTTCAACTGATGGAAAAAGGAAAGCTGAAATTGACACTTCTTGTATTGAGTGGTAACGTGAACAGCAAAAGTGTGCTGATCATCCAATAAACATCTCAGTAACTGCATTTTCTGCACCAGACCACAGTATAAGTCAGCACTTTCTGTAGTGCATCACCAACATTATTTGTTCTGATAAAATCCTACTCTGGGATTTATTTTGGTTGTGGTCTGATGAAGACAATGAAGCCTGTTAGGAAAATTCCCTTCCCTAACTATTCTCTCAATCAGTCTTTACAGTATGGAAGTGTTACTTTGTTAACATGTATCAGCTCACAGTACACACTGCAATGTAATGAGGTAGTGGAGCTTCACTGGACACTTTGGTATTGTTCATGCTTAAGTAAAACAAACTAAAGGACAGCCCAGCCCTGGAAATAAGGACTTTGCTACTTGGTAGCTTAGAGCTGTCCACGAAGGATAAAAGATAGCCCTGAACAACCAAGATAATGCTAGCATCCTAGCCGCTCTAACCCAGCATTATAGGCAACTACTGCAAGACTGACTCCAGGGACACCTGGATCAACAGACAAGTGGCAATAATGCTGCAGAAATGCAGCTGCTTTGCAAAGTTTTACTATGACGAGTAATCGGTGGCGTGGGTGTTCGTGATTAGTAAAACCATTCTATATCTGAATGCTTGAGGGGTAAAAGGACCCTGTGTAGAACCACATTCGGGGTGCCCCAATTTGTCTGGGACACCTCATGCGCATGAGTAAGCATTCACCCTTGTAATTCTCTACTTTGTGTTCTAGTCACTCTCCTTGGCTGGCACGGGCCAGCTGCAAGTTTTCCTAACACCCTGAAAAATCAGATAGTAAAGTGCCCAACAGAAACATCAAATCACAGTTTTTACCCTGCGTATTCATGATAACACGTACTCACTGGGCTCAGAAACTCATGAAAAGCAAAAAAGCTCATTCTTTTTTAAGAGACTGGCTGAGAGTTGAAACAAACCCCTTATTCTGCATATCTTTCTACTGCTGTGCCAGGCCTCACCTACAGGGCCAGCCTGGGCTCCCCTTGGGCCACACTCGGATTCTGGAGCAAGTGCTGGGTTCCCTCAAGCTTTTTAGTCAGTTGCAGTTCAGTCCTCGCGTGCACAGAGTGATGCAATTAGCAAGGCTGGCACACACACCGCTTGCCCCTCGTAAGGCCCTGTGCCTTCAGCGCCGACGCCAACAGCCCCTGCACGCACCACCAGCACGCGCCGTGCTGCGCGCCGGGCCGGGAGACAAAGGCCCGTTGCCACAGGGAAGGGCCGCTCTTTACCAGTCATCTCTTCGTATCTACGCTCAGCGGCTCTGGTACCGCTCTTTAGAAACAAATGGTCTGGAAACAATCCCGTCGGCATGCGCGGCAGCAGAGAAGACGGGCCTTGGTGGTGCAGGGGCCGTGTCCAGCATCTGCGCCATGCCCGCCACTCCCTGCCGGGTGCACGGCAGCCCCAAGCCCTCCGCTCCCTGCCGACGCTGAGCCCGCTGGCAGGCTGCCCGCCCACGGGTGCCGGGGACGGTGCGAGGAGCCACCGGGTGCCCGGCTTCCCTGCCAGAGGGAAGCACAGATGGGCTCCCGCAGCGGAACAACGTGCTTTGTTTCCTCGCGCCCGGCTCCCACAAACGCCGAGTGCCCCAGCAGACACCTCTGCCTTTTTGGATTCTCTGGTTAAAGGCTTGAAAAACAGACGTCAAAACTGTAGATGCAAGTGACGTCAATGTAGACAGAGCTAGGGATGGACAGTCATCCTCCAGACACACACAGGCGTTTGAAGAGTGACACTCGCAAGGGGTAATTGTTACTTAGCAAAAATTCACTTACTTCCCAGTGTCTCTGGGTGTTCTAGGATAAAAAGGCCAAAGAAACAGGTAGGCGGAATGAAGAAATCTGTACTGCTGTAACAGCGACAAGAAATACAAACTGAGATGAAATTATGGGCAAAAAGAAATGAAGTACTCATGTGTGGAAACACAAATAAGAGACAGGAACATAGCTGCTATGAGAACAAAGGCAACCAGGACTGGAAACGTTTCAGAACGCCTCTGCTTCTTTATCTGATAGCTTCCCAGCAGATTTTGCCTTTAAATGTGAGGACATGAGCTCCTGTGGAGCACAAGATTTACAGGAAGTCTGCAGGATGTTAAATAAACTGCAGGAGCAGCAAATTATTTCAGTACGTAAAGGTACATCCACGGGACCAGCAAGAGCTGCAGAAGGGCCAATGTGGACAAGTGTTCTGACCAATCCATACTCAGAGGCACCCAGCATACATGCCATGAACAAGCTTTTGTTTTCACCTAATTACAGACTACTAAGCCACGAAAACAACAGCAAGAAAAGCACATGAGGAAGTTTGCACAGAAATCCTGTGGGAGGAAGGAAGAACTCACTTCAGTTTCAGGTGTTGCATATATTCCCCTCAGTGCCTCTGAGCTTGCACGTGTTGTTGAGGTCAAACTAGGAGCAAAAGAAGATAGTGTCAAAACCCTCAGCATAAGTATATACCCAACAGGGTGATTTTTCAGCACCACAACAAACATAAACAGTCTGCTTCCATGCCTAAGCTAAGCATTTGCCCGGATATAGCATCACGCCTGTGAAAAGTTTGCTCTGCACAAGTATCAACCAGCCCGACAGATAGTCAGTGGCCAACTCTGGCTGAATCACGAGCTTAAAAGCAGGTCACTCCTGAAAGGTGGTGAATTCATCACCATCAGACAGCAGCAAACAGTGAAGCACTCCAATCTGCAATTCAGAAGAGATCTCCCCTGCTGCGCACAACCAATGCTTTTATATTAACTTCACAGCCATCACTCTGTCTCAGTATGTCTGTAAAGGCTTTGCCAGTGAAGTAACCGGTCACTGGCAGCAGCCAGTTTTCACAAGTAAATTACCAAGCACTACTGGCAGTATACCAGTTGCTGGAAATCACTTTCCTGCATGACTGTAGCTGTCTGGCAGTGGAATCCTTTCTAGTTTCTTCTGATTAGAAACATTTCTTGCCAGTGATCCCCTTTCAGGATGTGTAATGCAAGTTCCCGTTACCCACAGGGAGACGTGTGTTAACGCTTCGCTGTACACACTGCACCTTAGTATGCAGTACTCCAAAACACCTCCCTTGAAGGCATTCTTCTCTCACCAGCTACACGGTGCACTTCCCCTGAAGGCTACGTGGTGGTTGTCTGCATTCCCCAAACACCTTCCTGAGGCACTGGAAATACTGTTCTAATGTGAACTAGATCCACAATACAGGATACCATATATCTGACAGCAGAATTAAACAGAACACACATGCATATTTGATAGCAAAAAAGCGGCTGTGGTACCTCTTCAGAAAGTCTCTCATTTTCACTTCAAAATTACGAAGGAGTTTCAGTATGTGAATTTTGATGTGGACAGATTCAGAAGCAGAACCTGCTCAAGAACCTGCAGCAGACAGGCAGTGCTGTCTCCCGGCAACCCGCATAGCCAAAACAAGTGATAGATCACCTTTCAGTCATCAGCAACTTCCCTCATCCCCGTCCCAGAGCATGACCCAATTTATTAAGGTGAGCTGCAAACATATAAGGTGAGCATCACAACTATATGGGCACAAACAGATTTTTCTAGAGCAGGAGATCACTGGCAAATCCTCATGGCAGTACTGTGCTCATCACTCGTTCAAAGGAAGCCCTAAGCCCTGCCAAACCGTTTTGTTTGTTTTAAAAACCCTCAAGGAATAGTTGTAGCTTCTGCCAGGAGGCTCCATGAATTTCAGATGGGCATAACCGCATAGTTTTTCTTATACAAAGAGTAAATACGGAATCAAAGCACTCTGAGACGGTTTGGGATCATGGACAGACAGAATTTTTTTCCCTCCACCTCTAGATATGAATTGCTCTATTTGGTTTTAATGAAATATATTTGTTTCAAAAGTTGTATTACCTCGTTTTTGTGGCTAAAACATCTAAGCATTCCGAAACTGAGGAGAATACGAACATTCCAGCTCAGTTCTATTCTACTTCTCCCCATTACTTTGTTTGCATGAAACCTGCTATAAGCCTCTGCTCGTTGGACCACAACACCGCATTTACAGTGAGGAAACTGCAAACCCCCAGACTTACCAAGAATATAAAATGCAGCCAAACAAAATGGTAGTACCCAGGCCAGTAACCAGGTTTTCATCTCTGTGCAGGCCTTGACTAAATTCAGGGACACAGATTGTGATGTTCTGATTGTTGTCATCCAGGACTTCAGAAAACAAACAAAAAGAACAGTTAGCAAAGCTCATTTTATGGCATTTCAAAGTAGTCTTCAGACTGAAGGTCTTCAGAGAAGTTTTTTTATTACTTCAGCCACTGGGTAGGCAAGTTTCAGTTGTCTCTATGTTTTGAAAAGATCATACAGAAAAAAGTTGTGCAAATATGTCTAACAGATTTCATGTTTAAGGCAAAACAAAAATGCAACTTAGTAGGATACTGTAATTTCTTGTTTGACCAGAGCAGACAAACAAGGAACAAGATGCTTTGGTGAACGAAGAAATAAGAAGTTGGAAGTTTACCAACACTTCGCTCAAGACTACAGAACCATATAAGACCAAGATAGTACAGACCTGAGACGGTAAATTTCTTTGACAGCAGGGGTGCCTTGAGGACAACTATGACATTCATACTCGGTGAATAAAGGTCCTGTGTAGTTGCCCTGTTCTCAGACTGATATACAGAAGACCAAAGAAAAGGAGACGCACTAGTTACAGGCAAGATTTTATCTTAACATCTAAGCAAATACTACTTCTGGGTCCCAGGTAAGATTTTATCTTAACATCTCAGTACATACTACTTCTAGGTCCCTGAAATGAAACCAGTTCAGCCCTCAATGTTCCAAGATATATCTGGCTTTTTGCCGTCTGCCCTGAGCCAAGGCAAGGCAGAGCAGTAGCCCACAGCATCACCCCAAAGCAAGAGATTACAGCTTCACCTTGTCTCAAATCAAGGGCTTTTTGAGCCAATGCTCTTTAAGGCAAACTGTGTTCCCACTCCTCTTTCCTTCCAGCGGCCACACTGCATCCTCATTGGGACAGCACAACTGTTTGTGGGGGCAGAGGGCAAAATGCAGCAAAGGCTACACCCAGGTTAAAAATAAACCCAAAGTTGGTCCCCTGACCCGGTGGGGGAGGGCTCTGCGCGGCCCTGCAGGGATGCACAAACAGCTTTATCAGCACACAGCAGGGACAGCACGGGGGTGGGAGCACAAGAAGGGATGACAAGCCTTTATGGAATGCTGTGGCCAGAGCTGTGCAGAATCCCCCACCTGCGTCCATCAGGGACACCTCTGCAGCAAGGCAGGAGCGCTGTTTGGCAGGCCTCTTAGCTAAGTCTGGTGTCAAAAAACTATGGCACACTGTGATAAGCACAGGTTCAACAGGTACTACTTTTTGTTTGCTCATTCCTTCTAAAGACATTTGCAACTCTGCTTTTTGCGTGTTGCAAATAAATACTTGTAGCTTGCATTTTCTTCAGGCCTGGTTTGAAAGGCAGCCAATTTGCAAGATGGTTAGTTTGAAAGTCCCTCCTTGAGGAAGGAGCCAACATTAGGTAAGTTCACGGCAAATCTGAGTGACAGGGCATGGGACACCTTAGTAAGTGCAAGCCCCCCACACATTCTCCAGCACATGCCACTGTAGAAGCTGCACAGGCCAGTATGAAAGTCCTTATCACACAGACAGGGGAGAAAGGGGCATCTTGAGAGCAGATGACAACCATGACAGTTCTCTGGCCTGGGAAGACACCTGATCCAGGAGGTCTGAGAGAGAGTGTGCTTGATGCATACTCTGACAAACACAATAACCACACTTGCAACACATACAAGAAGAATCAGAGCATTCACTGCACTGCTGAAAGCTTTGAATGTCACAGAGTAACACAAGGGAAATAATTCAATACCATACATCATTTTCTTCCTCTTTCCTTTTTTCTTCTTTTTTTTTTTTCACCATATCAAGTCTTATGAGTAACTCAGATACTTTCTAAATTAACTTCTCTATTAATTCAAAACCATTGCTTAATCTCCATAAGTAAATCTTCCACCTAAATACCGTCTGGTTTTCTTTCTTAGCTCTAGCATACATCTCTGTGTGTGTGTGTGCCTGTGATTACACAAGCGTGACAGAGAGAGATTCTTTCCCCCATCTTTCCCCTTTCTTCTTGGGAGGTGTCTATAAAAACTCTTCCTGCCTGCCAGGGGAGTACCTTCCTCTAGTTACTGCTGTTTCAACTATTCAGGACTAAAAGCTGAGCAACAATAAAGAAGGCAGTCTTAGCATTACTAACAATAAAAGTCTTCTTTCACTGAAAGAACGCTCCCTGTCCAAAAAGCTGATTCTGATGGTTACCTGGGAAAACGAAACCATTTGAGTTGTGCTTGTAAAGTCTTGCTGGGTTTTTTTTAGTGTAAAGAACTTCAAACCCTAGGGACTTCCCTAATCCTGGCTTGCAATGCCAATGGTTAGAAAGCAAGTGGAGTACAGGAACTCTGCTGAAGAACAACATCATCTCAAACAACTGCAACATAACTCCAAGTCCTTTCCCAGAAATGTTTCCTCTCAAAACAAAAGACAAGCAGCACTCAAGTTTCTGCTCTGTTAGGAGTCCAGAGCTACGGCTATCTAGCGTAGCAATTCTAGGAGAAAAGAAGTGATCTTAGTATCCACTCTAATGGCCAGCACCTAACTGGTGGTGGACCTAGTAAACTTTTGGATGGAGCTGATCACCCAGCTTCTTCCAGAGGCATCCAGGAGCCATTTGTTCCAACTCCTTTCCCACCATGTGACCAAATACATGACGTATTTATTCATGTCCTATCACACAAGAACATGCACTTGCCATATGAGGAATAGACTACAAGACTCTGGGAAATTTGTCCATAGGAAACAGGCTGGAATTCCTCTGGTGCAACAGATGCAACTCTCCCAGGGTAAGTTAAGCTCCCCTAGACGACAGCATTTAAGGTACATGAAGAGTGCCAACTGCATAGTCTCTCTGCTGCACATATTTTTTTTTAGTATTTGCAATCTCTTCTGCACAGGCCAGAACAGACCAAATCCAGCACTCCCATATCCCTGAGTTTTCTAATCCAGGTTTGCTCAATTCTTGCTTTTAATACATGGCATGTCTAAAAGAATTTACATAAAGCGTTAGGTAACTTACTAGTTTCTGGTGGCTTGCTGGATAGCGCTGAGAAAGTGAGGTACATGACGTAGCAGCTGATAACTCCTGACTGCAGCAAACCAGAATGGGGCTGGCCTTTACAAGAAAGAGGAAAATAAGTGATATTTGCAGACATTTTAACAAACTGAAAAAGAAACGCATATCCTTTAAAGAACAGCATACTATTATCTTCCAGAAGAGCAGAGCTACTTTTATGTTTTACATAAAGCAGTTTGCAAGTCTTTGAGGCAGATTAGATACATTTCCCCCAGCATGTAAAGAGAAAAGAGTCTGTCCTTTAGTTCTGCTGGCTGTTTTAGAAAGGCATTAAAGATTCCCGCACAAGTAAAGAATCACCCCTCTGCTCTCGCCAAAAGCACCAACTTTCCAAAAGCTACTGACAAGCTGCCACGATAGTTTTATTTGCCCGTAAAATTTGTGTTGCAGTCACTCAAATTACTATTTCCAGGTCCAATGTATGCAAAACACTAACAGCATACATAAAATATACTGAAGCATGAAATACTGCTGTCAGCTCCTCCAGGCCCAAACTTCACAGCTGGTAAATCACAAGCAGCCATAAGCAAATGGTAAAACAGCAGTGAATGAGTTTGACTGAATTACCTCATCACTGCAAGAGTTATGTAAGCTCCACAACGCATTAGCAGCCACCAGCACATGAGCCTTCTTTACAGTATGACTGCCCGATGGCACACCCAAAATGCCTCTGCAGTTTTAGCAGCTCAGCTGATGACCAACAACAGCACTTCACAGTGTACACAAAAGGACAGGGGCAGGAGCATCCCCAGCTCTGAACTATCATGAAACTTTCTGCCCAGAAGACAGCTCATGCTTCCAGGCACACAACTGTGGCAGCACCAGAAACCCCGGAGGAGAAGAGGTCAGTGGACTCACGATTCTGGACACAGGGCGATATGGCCACCAGTGACACAAAGAGGCACAGGCCACCATTAACACCAATCAGGACCTTGTTGTACATGCAGCCCTCTGAGCGTGTGTAGAAGAGAGCCATGAGCACCAGGGCTGCCACAGCAACGGAGTACAACATAAGAGTGACCAGGGCGAGCAAACCATTCCACATCTGCTTGTGGTCTACACCTGCAGTCCTGCGGAAAGAGAGACAAGCACCTTATCTTTGTCTTCCCTTCCAAAAAAATAAAATTCTAATAATGGAATAATTGGTATCCTCAAACACAAAAGACAGTGCTTCCTTTCCTGAAGCATGTGTACACCACTAAACCAACACAGGCCCTCGCAAGGCTTCTCCCATGAAACAGAGGGAAGCATTCCTTAGTATTAGTGTTTACCTGCTGTATTATCTTGCCCAGCTGTTTCTGTAATTACAGCCCAGCGTGACTCCTAGAACTCCCAATCTCTGCGATCAACCTCATCAGAGCATCGCAACTCAGTACTTCAGGGATTTCCTCAGCGGGAACTTGGAGCGCTCCAGGCTCAGCTAGCGCGCAGTGCTCTTCACACAAGGATAGCAAAGGCACACTGCTTGGCATGGCCTCTCTTCTGCCCCTTGCACCACCTTGACAGTTTTACTACCCTTTCCCTTAAAACCTCTCCTCTGCATTTGGGTCTAATCCCACCAGTCTCCCTCAGCTAAGGCATGGTCCACTTTGTTTTCCTCTCATCACCTTCCAAACACCTCTTGCAAAGATCACTGGGTTTTTTTAGGAGTAGCAATTAAAAAAGTTGTTTTGGCACAAAGGTCTTTTTGCTGCGTGGAAAGTTCATTTGTTTTTTTTTTTGTTGTTATTGTTTTGTTTTATGGAACCATGACTCAATTTAAAAGTATATCTAATGGAGAGAGTGCTAAAGTTAAATGTTGCTCCTGGAAATCTTTTATCCACAGAAAACCAGCTACAGTAATTAGCAGTAAAAATATCTGTGATATAAAGACATCTCACCTCTTCCTCCCTGAAAACAGGTATCTAATAAAGCCCAAAGGTTTGTTAAACCTCTTTCATAGCAGCCAGTATGCTAACTAGAACAAGAGAGGACTGCAAAGATTTGTAGGGGAAGAAATGAGAGACAGAAAGTGTGGAGGTGGAGGTAGGAGTTCCTGCGTGGGAAGGACAATTAAAATATTTTAAACTGATGAGAGGCTAAAGACTAGGAAGGTAACAGCAAATATGCTTAAACCAGAAATCAAGTCAATGCTGAAATGGAGTATATGTGGTTGATAATGGAATCTTGCATATTTAGATGAAAGCACAGAAGCTGAAGAGAAAGCAGCAGTTCTCATGTCAAGAAAAAAAATTGTGTGCATTAAGCTGACCCAAAAAATCAGGATTTACCAGTTTACATCACTGCAAACTGTTTCACTGTCACATTTTGTAAATCCAATTCTACCTTCTTGCACCACTCTGATTCTTAGCAGGTACGTTTTCATATAAAACAATTTAAAGTAAGAGGTTTTTGCATCCCAACACAGAACTACTTTTTGGAATCCGAGCAATTCAGGTCAAGAACAAATTATCAGAGTGAAAGTTATTAAGGAGGAAACATTTCTGCTGGTGAAGGAGAAAGTAGATGGAGCAAAGATGACCAGCTCTAAATATCGACATTAAAGTGTCTTCTTACAGAAATTACATACATACCCCTTTTAAATTATTTGTTATGAGAAATGTATTGTTTAGGAGTCCACCAGAATTTTATGCAAATAACTACTTGCCCAACACATACCAATTTTTATTCCACTTGTGTGCGAACTCAACAAGCAGGATGAGCTGAATGGCAATGAAAAGGAAACCTCCTGTTGCTCCTACGTAGCGCCAGGCTGCAAGGCAGAGAGGTAGAAAATAGGTCAAACTGCAGTCACCTTTCCCTTGAGATAAAATGCAATTATTGTATGCAGTGAAGCCGTTACGCGGTTTGAATATCTGAAGCCTACAGATGTAGCAGGAGATGGAGAGATTCAGCTGAAAAGTCAGCTCAGCTAGCTCCAGATCAGCTCACTGATGAATTCAGCTTGCAATCTGCTACACTTTCAAAATAAGCCTGTTAAGACATTTACTGAGTTTCCCTAACCTAGATAGTTTTTGTGGAGACTATGAGTTACTATATTCAGACAGAAAATACTGAAACCTTTATTTATGACTGGCGGGAGGGAGGTGGTGTGAAGGCATTTCACAGGAATCTAAACCTTGAAATTGCAAGGTACTGGAACTCAGTAGTAAAACGGGCAATTTCTTCCTTTCCAGATTCCAGTACCACAGAAAAACATAGGTGGGGCTTATCTATTTACAAATGCTGTCCCGAGCCACTCCCAAAGAAACGGGAACACTTGGTATTCACTGACTAGTTTTAAGACAGGTTATTTCACTACTTCACAATTGACCTACATACACTGTATTTGGGTAGCTGTTTGGATACTTCAGACAACAGATCTCTTATGTGCAGCATCAGAAGTCTCTGAGGAAATACAGATACCAATTTAAATGTTTAGTGGCATATACAGCTTGTGCTGCTGTGCAGCGCATAGCTTATAAATGACTCCAGCCGTGCAGCTGATTTCAGTGAAGACCAAGAAAGTGCATTAGCAAGGTTCAGGCATATCCTGCTGTTGTGTTTTCCTTTTGAAAAAAGCTTGTATAAGTGAAGTGGAAGAACAGACAGTTAGGGCACGTTACTTTTAGCAGATGATGTAAAGATTTTTTTTTTTTATTTACTGTACCATAAGCTCATTATTTGAAAGCAAGCAAAAATAACATTTGTCTGGTTTTGCTAAACTTATTGTATGCACTTCATAAGCATGCTGTTCTTCAAACAAACAAAAAAACCAGAAGAAGCTAGCATGTAAAAAGTACATAAAAATAGGCAGGGAATAAGGTGTGCATGTGTGTTTGGGAGAGGCACAGTAGGAAAAAGCAGACCACCTATGGAGAAACTAATCTCTCAGGATCTCCCTCTGCCACAGGCAGGACACTGAGGGATATTTTACGGATCCATCATAGATAAGGTTAGCACGGCCAATGTGGATTTAACACTACAGCCCACACAAACCGGTGCTTGTATGTAATACTCCTCCTCCATGATTAACAAACTGCTAAGCATGGGAAGCACGGTAACAACTTTTTTTCCTTAAGAAAAAAAAAGCAAACTATGAGAATGCTCAAAAAAAAAAAAAAAAAGGAAAAAAGAGTAAGTTTCTTGATGGGAGGA
>Ga0065711_1005971_pt1 | contig 21077 bp, 30 predicted proteins | sample Hoacrofraction12_FD_59098 | JGI IMG/M metagenome (GOLD analysis project Ga0065711, IMG submission 59098) | Hoatzin crop microbial communities from Cojedes, Venezuela - Epithelial fraction 12 v2 (version 2) | ecosystem: Host-associated > Birds > Digestive system > Esophagus > Crop | place...
TAGAGGCATTTCTAAGGTCCCCTCTCAGCCTTCTCTTCTCCAGGCTGAACAAGCCCAGCTCCCTCAGCCTTTCCTCATAGGAGAGATGCTCCAGTCCCCTCCTCATCCTCGCAGCCCCCCGCTGGACAATCCCCGTTGCTGGCACGGAGAGGACACCTTGGAATCGACGAGCAGAATCCAACTCTCACCCCAGAAAGACCACCCGTCCCACCTGGGTTGATTGACCCACCCGATAACCCAACCTCCCCCCGCGCACCGCCCTGCGAGAGGGATGGAAACCAATTCCCACGGGGGGATCCCCCCTGGCCCAGGCTGTGCTCTCTCCCCTGGCTAATTACAGCCTCGTTAAGCCAAAGGTGAAGCACCTGCCTGGCACCACCAGCAGACCCAGTCTCACTTCAAACCTCCGTGTCTCCCAGCGGTTTGGGCTCTCTGGTTGTTGTGGTGGGGGGGTTAAAGGAGGATCTCTTGGGGTCCCAGAGCAAACGTGGCTGCACCCACACAGGGCAGCATGGAGGTGCCTGGTGGTCGGGCTCTCCGAGCACCCGTGGCGTTCGCCGTTGATGCTGACGGGACTGAGATTTCAGGTCGGCATTTGCAGCTCCATNGGGGGTTNGGCGGTCCCGGGTGGGTGCCGCCGTTGCAGCGCGGTGAGGAGGATCTCCCGGGGGCCCCCGCTTCTCCAGCCAGCTCTGGGGGTGCGGAAGAGGCTGGAGCAGGGCTCCCAGGAGCACCCAGGCTCTCTCCAGCACAAACGGCCTCGGCTCTGGCAAATCCTCGCTCTGAACTTTGATTTTCTGCTCACTCGTTCCTCTGCCCGAGGCGTTCTGCAGCTGCGGGATCGTGAGCAGCTCCGAGCTTCTCCGAGTGGAAGGGATGAGCAGGACGAGGTCGTTTCCAAGCTGTTTGTGCCGCAGCGTGGTGCCAAGGTCACTTTGGGGTCTGCCTCCCCGTTTTGGGCCGTTTTCCTGGCTCAGGCGAGCTCCAGTCAGCAAGAAGGGGAGGAGAAGACCTGTCCCCGTGCCAAATGGAAGCACCCACAGAGTGGGAGCTGTTCCATGGATATTCCTTTTCCCCGCTGTCTTCTGAACTCAAATCGCTGCTTTTTGGTGGAATCCCAGGAGTCCTGCGCAACGCGGGTGTCGGCGGCGGGACGGCACCTGGGCTGCCGGGCAGGGCCCAGCCCCGGGATGGCCGAGGGGCCGCTTCGTCCCCGGCCACGCGCAGCGAGAGGCTCCAGCGCCGCGAGATCCGCCGCAGCCAGAGGAGCAGAGAGCTTCGGGGTGGGGGGCTCCGAGGGACGGCCGCGGGGACGCGTGTCCTGGCCTTGCTGGCGTCCATGACAGCGGGTAGCCAGCCGGCCACCTCCCTCCGAGCACAGGGACCTCCGCGGTGGCAAACAGCGGCAGGTAGCATGGCAGGGACCGGGGTGGCGATGGAGAGGAGCTGGGCTGGGGGTTTGCGTCGCAGCGGGGCAGGAGCCCCGGGCTCTTCCACGCGCAGAGACGTGGACGCGTCTTTTCCGCGCTCCAACGCGGGGCACGGCCGGCAGCGCTGGGCTCCATCCCGGCTCCGGCGGGAGCCGATCGCTTTCTCCTGGGAGAAGGGAATGAACGCTCGAAGCCCTTTGGACGTCGGCATGGTCGGTACGAGGGGGTGCGGACCACCCTGGGGCAGAAGCCGTAACGCTCTGGACTTTTTTGGTGGGGAAGCAAAGGGGGTGTTTCTGGTGGTTCCAGGTTGGGTAGCGCCCAAGGGCGACAGGCTGCGCCCGGTTCCTCCGTCCCGTCAAGTTCTCCGACCGTGTGAAGCCATTTCACACAGAATCGCAGAATGTTTGGGGTTGGAAGGGACCTCTGGGGTCACCCAGCCCAACCCCCTGAACAAGCAGGGTCACCCAGAGCAGGCTGCACAGCACCGCGTCCAGCCGGGGCTGGAATATCTCCAGAGAAGGAGACTCCACAGTCCCTCTGGGCAGCCTGGGCCAGGGCTCTGTTACCCTCAGAGGGAAGAAGTTCTTCCTCGGGTTCCGCTGGAGCTTCCTCTGCTTCCATTTGTGCCCGTTGCCCCTTGTCCTGTCGCTGGGCACCACTGGAAAGAGCCTGGCCCCGTCCTCCTGACCCCCACCCTGCAGATATTTAGAGGCATTTCTAAGGTCCCCAGTGATCACAGCCTAATTGTTTTATGGTCAAGAAAAGATAAAATCTAAAAATTAAAAAAAAAAGCCTTGTGATGATTTGGTCAGTCTCAGCAGCTCCCGGCTCAATTCGCTCTGTTCCGGGCTTGCTGGGGGTCAGGGCAGTGCCCGTGCCTCCCTGCCTGCCCGCTGACAAGTCAAGGTCAAAACCCACCCATGGCTCGCTGACAAGCACGCCGGCAACGCTCCCTTCAGGGAGGACGAGCTCCAGGGCCACATTTGCTCTTCCCTCTGTGGTAAAATTTATTTCCAAGGCATGAGAAGGCTGCAGGAACCCCTCGCGCTCAAGTGCCTCTGGTGCAAACGGGTTTATTTACAACACCAAACCCCACCAAGGCTCTGCAGCTCCGCTTGTCCCAGCCAGGCTCGGTGACAGCCCCAGCACCCGGCACAGCCCGCGCCTACCACCCGCCCTTCATCATCCTCTTCTCCAGCGAGGGGAGATGGTGCCTTTAAGGCAGCTTAACAGCTGTCAGAGAGGAGGCATTTTTGCGTGTGTTGCTGATGCTGAAAATACTAGCCAGAGATACTTTAAGTAGGTCTGGAAAGCGTTCAACGAGAAGACACCATGGTGCAGCCCGTCCCCGCTCCCAGTCCCACCCAGCTGCTCCCAACTGGACGACTGTCGGGAGCCGCACGCATTCCTCCGGGGGCACAGAAGGGTTAAAAATACCCTCGGCCGGGCTGGGGCACAGCAAGTGGCAGAGCGTCCCTTCCCCACCCCATCCCACCCCAGAAACCCACCTCCCCTGTCCCACCCGCCCCTGCAGCCCCGCTGGCGATGCCCCCCCAGCTGCGGGGTCTCCGGCTACACGATCGGGTGCGGAGTGACCAAAATGCCTCTCCAGAGGCCCACAGACGTCTGATAGTGAAGTTACGGCTTCGAGTGCAGACGCTCTGGTGTAAACACCTCCCCTCACTGGCACACGGACCCGTGCCCGCTCCGTGGGTCAGCCCTGCGATCGATCCCGGGACGGGATGCCGGTTTTCCTCTGCCCATCCTCAGGAGCAGAGACGTCCCGGAGACGGAATCACAGGATCACAGAAGGTTGGAAAAGATCCTTAGGAGCATCACGCACGCATCTTACAAAGGAAGAGCACAAAACGCCGCTTGCGCAGTCGGGGACCGTGCTCATTCCCCGCTGAGGAGCGTGTAAATGGGATAAACTGGGAAGAACCCACCTGTTTTGGTCCCCCTGCAAAAAAACACCGCGAAACACCGCACGGCACTGGGCAGCCAAGTCCCCACCCCACGTCTCTCCCTGCCACCGATGCCCCGTGTGATGAGAACAGCTCCCGGGGGGGATGCGATGCCACTGGCAGCCCCATCCCGAAGAGCTGCGGGCAGCACCAGGGAGAAACCCAGCGGCACGCGGCAAACAGTAATTAGCAACAGTGGCGTTTCTGATAACACCGTTGAGTCAGCTCCCCGGTCTGAAAGGTTGGGGGAATTAAGAGAGTCATAAACAGAGCGCCGAAGCAAGCCGGCGTCCTCCCACCGCGACGGGGGACGGCAGCGGGGAGGGCACGGCAGCGCGCCCGGCTCCCGACCAGCGCTGGGTAATTGCTGCTTTTGCCGCTGGTGAAGCGGGGAGGACCCGGCGCGGGACCAGACAGCGCGGCATCGGAATGGCGAGATGCCTAACGCTGTTCAGGGCTTTACTCACTCGCTGCATCACCCCCTCCTGGGATTTCTTTCCTGTTTCCTTGCTTTTCTTTTTTTATTGAAGCAAAGAGGGTGCTGGAGGCGCGAGGGCTCCGCGGGCCCCGGACGACCTGACCTGCTCTAAAATAAAACGGGAGTGCGGCCTCAGTTCTTGCTGACTAGGGATTCTCCCTCCCTCCCTCCATCCTCCGGCACAAAACCCGTCCTGGCGCGAAGGAGCATCGCCCGAGCTCACTGCACCGGGCAACTCCGGCTCCAAACCACCGCCCCACAAATCCGCAGCGGGAGGAGAGGCAGGAGCCCAAAATCCCACCTCCTCCCTCCGTTCCCCAAAACCTGCCCCGGCAAAGCCGTCGCCCGGCAGGGTGGGCTGCGGCAGGTCCCCTGCTCCCCGCGGCAGACCCCCTCCTGCTCCCCCCCTTCTCTCCGGCTGGGGCAAGGGTGGGGTTTAATCAACACTCGGAGGCGAGATCCCGGATAAGCGGCGCGGCGTGTGCCAGCTGCGGCAGGTCCCGGCTCGCCGGCATTCCTGCGCCGTGCCCCAGCGCCGGCAGCAGACGCGGGGCCAAGCACAGCTGCGGCGATGGCGGGGGCCACCGGCGCGGCATCGGGAGGGGGCCGGCAGGTCGACGGAGCTCCAGCCGCACGCAGAGGCATCGCCGCGTGTCTTCCCCAATCTGAACCTGATGGTGCCTGTTTGGTTGTGTCAAGTTCGGATTTTTTCCCTGGGTTTCGGTTTGGGTGAAGCTCTCCAGACTCTGGCAGAAATCTCTCCTGGCCGTTGGGCACAGCTCGGAAGGAAGGCAGGCTGCCCCGTTCCTGCTCTCATCTTCATCACGGCAAGGAAAATGGCCCCAGAAAACCAAGCCGGCGCTGGCATGATACGACCGGGGAGGCAGCGACATCTTCCAGTCCCGAGCATCGCTCCATCTTGCAGCCAGCCCCAAACCCTCTGCGAGCACCTTCGACCCAGGGCTGGGCGTTACGCTCCGCTTTGTAGGCGAAACGCGGCAACGTTCAGAGTTTGTTCAACAACAGCATGGTGAATCAAAGAGGGTCCCAGGTGGGAACTGCCAACGCTAAGTGCCAGCCAGGCTTTGAAACCCGAGTTCAAAAGCCACCGTATAAAAGATGAAGTAAACAAGAACAGGGCTCGAGCTCGCTTAGCCAGGAGGCCAAGCTCCCCCAGCACAGGTGCCCAAAAACCACCCCAGAACTGGATCCCACCAGCTCTCCGCCGCCCCGGCTGACGGATGCTCTTCGGCCAGACGGGATGAGCCCGTGCCTGGGTCCTCCTGGCACCACTGCTCCAAACCAGCAGACCTCACCTCTGCTTCTCGGGTGTCTAAGGGCAGACCAGCCCCTCGCGCCGGTGGCACGAGCTTTACCCCAAGCACAGCATTACTTCCCCAGTCTTTGGGAGGAAGGGTTGTACCTCGGGGGTCTTTTAGCTCAGGGGCTGCTGATGCTGGAGAGCACTCCATGGAGGAAACCCCTCCATCTCCGCGTGACCCTTCATCTCTCATCCGTACCTGGGCAATCGCTTCCCGCAGGAATTCTGCTCTTTGTTAAACCGCATCAACGTAGCTGTTATGTTTAGTAACATTTCAACTGTTGCTCATTTGATTCCAGTCATTAAAATTTAATCTTAGTGCAAGCTTTGAGAAACCTGAGCTGACAGCAGCGAGAGCGGAGGGGGAAGAAATGTCCCAGCTCGAGAGCTCCTACGAGGAGCAATGGCTGGTGGCTGTCGCTTGTCCCCTGCGCCGCACAGCCCGGCTCACAGAAGCACAGAATGTTGGGGGTTGGAAGGGACCTCTGTGGGTCATCACTCTGCCGTGTGATGCTCGTGGAGACACGGTGCTGAAAGATTCTTCCAACTTTTCATACCCTTTTAGACAAGAAAGGGGCTCCTCAGAGAGGCAGCGAGGGAAAGACAGGAGCTTGGGTTAAACTTCTGCTGGAAACCAGGAGTTAAAGCTGAGCTTCCTTCGCTCTGACAGCTCAACATGAGCTAAAGCCTCGCTGTCTCTCCTGGAGCGTAGCTGAATCTGAAGCCATCCATCAGGATGGCCATATAAGCACAGGCTCCAAACCACTTTCAGCTGCACTTGATCTCACCACAAAACTAGGGGCTGAACTAGCTGACCCTTTCACGTCTCTTCCAGATGGGTTTCTTACAATCCTCCAACAACGCGGTGCTCCGAACCGGTCCCTGCCCCGTTTTCCCCCACCTCCCGAAGGCCGGGTCTGTCCCGATGGCCGGGGGACCCGGCGCTGGCTCAGCCCCTCGGTGCAGCCATCCCCACCGTCGCACCCGCTCGCTGAACCGCAACACCTCCTGCAAACAAAGCCTCCCCCCGAGCAAGATCCGGCAGCTGCTTCCCAGCCCCCCGCCTCCGAGAAACCCGGGCAGGAGCAGCCCTTCCCGCAGGAGAGGGCTCAGCCCTCCCGCAGCCAGGATCAGTCCCTCTGCCACCCGGGAAAGGGGCCGGGGAGGAGAGAGGGGACGCACGGGTGGCAGTTCTCCAAAAGTTAAGGGTTTGTGGCCTTTCGGGGCAAGTTTGAGAGGTGTTTGCAGGCAAGAAAAGAAAAATATATATAGGAAGCTTCAAGTATGAGCTTCTTCAACAGTCATCTGCCCACGGCTGCCGTCAGAGCCTTCAATACATCTTCTTTATTAAATTCTGGACACAATGAGTCCAGAAGTGCCCACCTTTGTCCGGGCTGCATTGGCAACTTGCCTGGAGCCCTGGGGCCATGCCTAATTTGCATCTCATTTACACAGATGTTTGTTAAAATTAATGCCTTAAGACATAATATCCGCCTGCTTTTGAGCCTTCTGGACAGATGGACCGCGTCCGCTCCTGGAGAGCCCCAGCCACCCCCGTCCTCCTCCCCACGCTCAGCTGCACCGTCCCCACGCTGCCCCGGGGAGCAGCCTCGGGTCCCCCCGCCGCACGGCGCCTGCGTCGTGTTCGCCATCCAGGAAGGGAGACCGTTGTGACATTGTCTTGGGCGCTGAGCAATAAAAGCCTGTGGCAACCGAAAAAAGCCCCCCTGTGCTCCCCACTTCTCCCAGAGCCCAAGCCAGGCTTCTCCACCGCTCTCCCTCCTCCGCGTACGGAGTACAGACGGTCCCTGCCCGGACGCTGCGATGCCCTTCCACGCATCTGGGATCGCATTTCCCCTTGGAGAGAACAACAAGATGAGGCTTTGCAAAAGTCTGCTCTGCAACATTTATGATTTGTGCAAAAAACCGCTTGCTCTCTGGATGAACCGTGCCCGGGAGGAATGCCGCTGCGTAACCGCGATTGCTCCATCCACCCTTCTCGCATCTCCCCCACTTTATTCTCAGCCACCACACAGCAAAACCCCATCATCGCTGCCGCAACTTTCACTTTTCCCACTAAGCTTTCCGTGAACGAAGACCCCAACTGCACCGTGTGGCCTCGACGGCCAACGAATGACTCCTGGTGAGGACACGAACAACTCCTGGTGAGGACACGAACGACTCCTGGTGAGGACACGAACGACTCCTGGTGAGGACATGTCACCCCTCCAAGCACCCTGGGCTCGAGCAGCCCAGGACACCGCTGTCTTAAAGGGCCATCCTCAAGGTCACCGAGCTGCAGACCATTCGCAAGCGCTGCGACGGGTTGAGCTGCGCCTGCCAGCCCTGCTCGCCAGCCCGGTCAACCAAGCAATCTGCACCGACACTGGGTTTCGTCATCGTTCCTAATGAGAGCTGCTCAGCCAGGAACAATCCCTTGCTCGGCAGGAAAGTTTCACTGTTTTTAAGGACTAGAAACTCCTTTTTGGATGTATTTGTTCCAAGCGACTGCGCAGTGTTTAATGATGAAGTTAAATCCTTCCCATCAATACAAGCTCGACGCAAAAGACTGCCCAACACAAGAGTTCACAGCAACGCGATCCGATGAGTTTGAGTTTACCCCGTAACACTTCCAAGCTCTTTTTCTGGATAGGTAACCCCCAAAACAGAAATACCTCGTCCTGGTGAAGGTTTCACAGAGCTGTTATGTGGTGGAACGGGATCAATTAGCCATGAGATGAAAAGTAAATGGCTGTAAGCACGCCTCCCCCTCCCAGCCCCCATGAACACCAGGAAACGAGCAGTCAGATGTAAATCAGCCCAATCATCAGCTACCGAGCACACCAGTAATAGAAGTTTCACAGCAAGAGAATTTCTAAGCAGTATTAATATAATTAATGTAGTGTAACAGCGTGACCCAACACCATAATACTGTGTAAAAAAATATCAAGCACACTCCAACTCATCCCTCTCTCAGCATTTCACGCAAGCCTCAATGGTCCCTAGCAGCTCTTTGCTGGAAACATGAACAGCCCACGGCAAAACTTCGCCTTGGTTTTATTCCCTGGGTGTGTACCTCATCCCACAGCTAATCTCTGGCTTTATTTGTACCCAAGGACCCCAAAAACGGACTTACGGATGTCCCAGATGAAGTGAACAACAAGCAGGAATGGTAGACCAGGTAGAAGGACCTACAGGATGATCTGATCTGGACTAGACTCTCAGATGAAGCCAACTTAAAAGCCCCAAAACATCCATCCCTCCCCCATAAATGCCAACCACCTCTACAAACCCACGAGGTACCGGCACGCCAACATTACACATTACAAGGAGAACAGGGAAAAAGTTTTTTCCTCCCAATCATAAAATCTTTCTGCACCTTTTCACCGCAGACTATCAAGTCCAGCCGTTGATCTTACATTCTCCAGAGCAAGGGTATTTTACTACACCAAAAATGCTAACATTATAGCATCAAACAACGAAGCCGCGATAGCTTGAAGACCAGGGGTCCTACGCAAAAGACCACAACTAGACAGACCTTCAAACACCACCAACAACTTAAGAAACTTCATGGCCAAAAGACTTACCTTGAAGTCTGCCAGCTGCTGGTTGATGGTTTCCACCTCAGTTCCCACCACCCACTGCAACGCCTCGTTCTCCTCCGCCGCCGTTGTCATGTGGGTCAGCTCCTTCAGCCTGCTGTAAAAGTCCTCGACACGAGACAGGGTCGTTTCTACCTGCTCCTGACGGTTCTTGCCTCTCTCCGTGAGTTTGCTGCACTGTTTGCTCAGTGACTCCAATTCACGTTTCAGTCCTAGTAAATCAGGGCTCCCTTCGTCCTCCAGCATCTTCTTGCATTCACTTTCAGAAGCTTCGATGTCAGACTTCAGCCTGTGGAGTTTGCCCAGGAATGTGCGAACGTCCTCCGCTTGGGACTGAAGGCTGTCAGAGTCTCTCCCGATGGGGCCCATGCTGTCTAGCTCATCGTCGAGATCGGCCAGTTGAGAGAACATCTCCCTGACCCGACTATTGAACTGGCCGATCCCCTCAAGCTTGCTTTCCATGAGCATACAGCAGTCACTTACTTTCTGCTTCACAGCTTTGAAGTCCTGCTGAGCCACCTCAGCTTGGCTCAAGAGCTGGGAACAGTCGGACCCATCTGGGGCATCTTCTACCAGACCTTGGGTGAAGTTTTTCAGATAATCCACTTGCGGCTCCAGGGCCTGCAGCACCTCCTGCTGGGCCCTGAGCTTCTCCAAATTCTTGTTGCTGCAGGCTTGCGGCCCTAGTGCATCATAGATCTCCAGTTGGTGTTTCGCCCCTTCCAGCTTCTTCTCAATGTTCTTGAAGCTCTCTTGAAACTCCTTGAGCCTCTGTGACATCTCTTCGATGGAGCCTGTCTTGGCTTGCAGCTCTTCTGTGATGGCATCCATCTTCTGATTGATCCCAGCCTTCTCATCCCGAATGTCGTCCTCATCGGTTTGAGAAGCGTCAATCAGGATGTCGGCGGCACTGTTCAGCATCTCCAGCAAGGAGCGACGCTTCTCCACGTCACTCAGCATAGCCTTTGATCTCAGCAGAGTCGCCTCCAGCTGCACCGGATCCAGAGTTACTTCCAGCTCCGACATCTTTGCCTTGCAGTCCTCCACCCAAGGGAGGAGGTCCTCCATGTGGCGTTGGTACTTCTGAGCTTTCTGCAAACAGTCCTTGAGCTTAGAGTGTCTATCAGCAGCCTGTTTGCTGAGCTCTTCCCAGTGTGTTTTGAGGCTGACCAACTGGTTTTGCAGAGTGGTCTTCTCCTCCCCAGGCTGGACAGAAAGCAGCAAAGATTCTCCCTCAGCTACAATCATCTCGTAGGAGCCACTGTGTTGGTTGAGGCTCTTCTGGAACTCTTCTTGTTCCTGAATTTGGCTCTGTAGCCTCTCCAGTGTAGCAGAAATAGGTTGGCTCTGAGCTTGCTGGCACAGTTTGTCATCTAGCCAGGTCCTGAGTTCATCAAACATATGCTGGAACTGCTGGGAACTTGCAAGCGCAGTCTGCAGTCGGTTCATCCGGTCGGCTGAAATGGAAATAAGATTAGAACGCGACAATTAAGCTGAAATCAAATAAGCAAAGTGCAATTATTTAAAATTATCTCAGATGCACCAACTGTGTTTTGATTAACAGGAAGGAGTTTTCCATTGCATCACTAGCCTTTTTGCTCACTGATTCATAAATTTCTGAAGTAGTAATAGGTAACGATAACGCAGTAGGTCTCAGTTCTCCTGACTAGTCTCTAAGTGCAACCTCTTAAAACCAGAAGAGGCATCCCAAGATCAGAGGGTGGCCACTGGGTCTTCTCCATGGCCCATTCTGAATTTCGGAACTGGTGTTTTTCCCCCAAAGCACGGCACACGTCAGGTAGGCTTGCTGAAGAGCCCCATCAGTGGGACTAAACTGCTCACTCTCCAGGCTCAGGTATGTCCGGAGTGTGAACTCTCCTGTGCTTAGCTCCACATAAAACACCCATGAAGCACCCTAAAAAATGATAAATGGTGCTTCCCCTTGAAACCCAGTGATGGGAGAGCCCTTTGGCAAAAAGCAGGGGTGGATTTTGACATCCCAGCATCTCTTGAGTGACTCCTCCGTGCTGTCTCACCTGCCAGGTCTTCCAGCCCTTTGAGAGGGAGGGCCACCGTCTCCAGACGTTTCCTCAACTCATCTTTGAGATACTGTTCCCCGATCAGGACAGAGAGATCATCGCAGAGGGTCTGAGCCTCTGCGATCTCCTCTTCCAGCTGCTCCAGGTCCGAGCGGATCTCACTGGTTTCCTCCAGCTGCTGTTTCACGGCATCGGGCTGCGTGCTGACGGCAGACTGGCTGCTCAGGCGCTGCCCAACTGCCTTCACCTTCTCGGAGAGGCCCTGGAGGAGCTCCTGGTACTGGGTGCTCTTCACTATGGCTTGGTCAATTTGGCTGGAGCGCGAGTTGAGGCGTTCCGTTAGCTCGGACCATTTCTGATTAACCCCTTGGAGCTCTTCCCGCACCTGGTTCGTGGATGGAGAAACATCTCCAGGGCCAGTCAAGATGCTCTGAGCTGCCTGGTTGAGCTGCTCGTGCTGTTGTCTGCGAGCTTCAAATTCCTTCAGCATAAACTGGAACAGAAATAACATGAAAATGTTTGCATAAAAGTGACAGCTCCGAGTACACACAGTCAAAACAAACCAGACCTCCAGGGGCTTTATCCAGCCCATGGAATCAGAAGCAACAAGCCCTGGGCTGGGAGGACCTGGATTTACTGTGACCTTGCAACTTCAAAAGCTGGGAGGGGTCTGCGACTCCAGCACTTTGCTCTCTCTCCTATTTGTCCTGCTGCTGTGTAACGTAACATAAACCAGTCAGATGAGAGGGAAATCTAGTTACGTTAACTGGGGCATTTTATTTTCTGATGTGGCCGGTTACGGACATGTTAGGATTTGGAAGCAGGAGGTACGGAAAGGGCAGCATTGGCAAGTCCTGCAGAGCATCAGCACAGGTCTTGTTTAAAGCAATTTCACCCTCCGAGAGGGGCCAAGTGATTCACCGATGAGTCAATCCAGTGCGGGGAAGAGAGCTCGAGCACTGCACCCGTTTCAAGTTATTCACACTCGTCTGTGCTCAGCGGGGTTTGGAGGACTTGGGAGAGGAGCCACGAGGTCTCCCAGCACTCGCTGCACGGCAGAGCGAGACAAATAACTCCGAGTGCAATCTTCCACTTCACAGGCTAGATGAGACACCCTCCCCTCTCGCCCTGAACCCACCGTGCAGATGCGCACGCAGCTCCCGGCTCACCTGGACCTGCTGCTTCTGCGCGTTCAGCATGTTCGGGTCGATGGAGAGGGGTCCCAGCACGCTCATCATCAGCTCCTTCTCCATCAGCCACGGGCGCAGCTGGGCTTCGGCAGCCTGGAAGCTGGCCAGCTGGTTCACCGACTCCTCCAGCTTCTGCTGCCGCTCGGCCGTCGCCTGGCTGGCTCTTTCCCACCTGCAATCTGAAGCACCGGCTGTGTTGGCGGTGGTGGTTGTGCTCCCGGCCAGCCCACCCCTCCGTCAAGAAGGTTTTTCACCCTCCCTGTGGTTCCCCTGACGGGAAACCACGTCCATTTTCAGGACACGGTTTAGCAGGCATGATGGTGTTGGGGTGACGGTTGGACTTGGTGATCTTAGAGGTCTTCTCCAACCTTAATGATTCTATGGTTCTATTCTATGACTCTATGGAATCTCCTCAGCTTTTCAATAAAACTAGCGTGGCTCTATTCACTCTCCGTCTAAAAAGCTGTTATCCACTTCTAATGGCTACGTGGTCTACGTGGTCTTGAAGCTCCTAGAAAAAAAAAACCTTGCAAGCAGGATTTCTGCGCTCTAGTCACTACGGCCACGAGCTGGTCTGACCTTGGGTGAGCCATCTCACATCCCTGGCTCGATAAATGAGGATACTCTCATGTGCGCCAGTCCTCACAGAGCACATGCAGATCTCCGGGATGGAGAACTCCATAAAAGCGTTCCTGCTATTTCAAAGAAGAGAATCTCTGGGCTTCTTTTTAAATACATAGTCTTGTTTAGTCAACAGTTCATTACCTACGATAGCCTTACTGATGACTAGAATTTTATATCAAGCAGTAAAACTTTTAATCAAAGTTCATTTAATCAACCCATGTCGCTCATGCTTTTTTTTTCTCCCTTGGTTTTATTTTCTTTTTTCTTAAAGAAGTAATTTAGGGAGGCCAGTCTTTAAAATATACATCCACCACTGAGATTTCATTACTCATGACAGAGCTCATCTCAGGAACACCTTGTGCACCAGACAGCTTGGAGATAAGTTTGCTATTTACTGAATTTTAATTGGAAGTGACTCTGCTCTGCTGTGACTTTGGAGTCGCCCTCCACTCCTGCACCGCTTCTAACGTGATCTTTCAAGACAGAATCTGCCTCACTAAGTGCTTCAGGCACTTACTCAGGTCTTCCTGCATCTTCTTCCAGTTTGCTGCTTCCGGAGAATCTGGATATTTCTCCAGCAAGCCAGAAAGTGCTTCCTTTACCTTCTGGATCTTCCCTGAATTCTGTTCCAATTCAGCCAGAAATGCCTGGAAAATAATCATTTGAACTTCTTCAGATGAAGAATGAAATCACCGAGCAGGAATGAAGCAGCAGCTACAAGCTGGAGCTGGACAATATCTGTTCTTTGCTCTTTAATGAAATCACTTCATTTTATTAGCAGTATCATGAGCTAACTTGGCTCCAAGAGCAAGGCCAGGCTGGGAACTGCTTTCCAGGAGGAGCTGGAGTGACCCAGCAACATGAGCCGCAGATAAGCGCCTTCCCCCGAGCCAAACGCCTGAAAGCAACAGGTCTAAAAGCAAAGCGGCCGAGCACAGCGCGGGGCTCCTGCTCCCTGAACCCGCCTGCGAGCCCTGGGCAAAGCCCTGCTTGAACCCTGGGCAGATCCTTGCTGTTAATCCCAGTCCTGCTGCAATAAAGCCCATCTCCGAGGACCTTTGGGAGGAGACGCTCAGATCCCCGTTTTTATGCTCTGGAAGAGAATTTACCTTGTTGTGCTCAGCCTGGGCTCTCATCGTCTCTGTCTTGGTGGGCGAGGAGGAGGCATCCAGCTCCGACAGCGTTCGTTCCTTCGACTCCAGCCACTTCAGCATCGAGCTCGCCTCCTCCTGCACTTCTTGCATCGCCTCCAGCATCGCCGAGAGCTGCTGCTGGCGTTCCCGCAGCGCCGCGCCGAGGCCCCGGTACTGCTGGGTCACGTCCGACACATCGCACTGGATCTCGGTCAGATCTGTTTCCAAAAAGCAGCCCGAGGTGAGGACCACTGCCCGCCATCGCTCCTCTTAACCTGGACTGGCGGGTACCCATCTCGCCCCGGGCAGCCAGCGCTGGCCAAGCAGGAGGAGCGAGCGGCCACGCCGCCGTCCGTCTGTCCGCAGAGCGATGTCGGATTATCCTCACCCCTCACGCCCCAGGGGCCCTTCCCGTCGCACCGCGTACGCATGTGGACAGTTTGCAAACAAAGCAAACGCCTTCGTGTTCGCGAGGCTGATGCAAGCTGAGCCCCCCCCTTCACAACGTCGCTGCTGATACAGCTTCAATAATTTGACACCAAAACATAAAGGCACTTTTATGCACTTATTATCTCGTTAAACCAGGGAACTAACAGATAACGGGCATTCATTAAAATTGCTCTTCAAACTGAAGGGCCGGATGGCGTTCTAATCCCTTAGAACCAATAAATTTAACTGCAGGCCTTCAAACGATCTCCCATTTCTCAGCTCTGAACACCACCCGACGGGGTGTCCTTCAGCCTGCCCTACCCCCTCCACGGCCGCCCGCCCGTCCCGAGGCTCTGGCGCAGCGCGGCTCAGAGCTCGCCAGCCCATTTGCGGGCTCATTTCACTCGCGCCGGGACGCTGACGGTGTCACGTCGGGGTTTACACCCTCACGGGTGGGAACGCACCGACAAAAAAGGACAGGGAGACGGCGAGGCGGCCTCGGCACGCGCGTGCCGGCGCAGCGGTGACAGCGAGCTCACCTTTGCACGTGTGGTATCCGTTCACGCTGCCGACCGACCCTCCCGGCGCGGGCAGCGCGGCACCTGGGCAGAGGGGACGGAGACAGACAGAGGGACAAGACAGACACGTTAGGAATGCGGACAGCAAGCGACGGAAGGCCCTCCACGACACGGACCACACCGGCCACCAAGCACAGACACAGCGTCTCCGCGGGCCCCCCCGCCCGGCGCTGACGAACCCCTCGGCGCCCAGCGATCGGCATTCATCGGATTTGGTGCCCGTTTCTTTCTCCTCCTCCCGATGCACCCGCACCCCTCGCGTTCCTGGAGCTGCTCCTGCCTCGCTGGACCAGAAGCAGCAGAGCTGAAGCTGCCTGGAGCCGGGCACCTCTCCCAGCATCGCCCAGAGACCAGGACCTGGCTCCTGCGTGGACCATAACCCTGGGGCCACCGGCACCCCTGGGAAGCTGCTACCCTCCGCGTGATTTTGTGAATTATAATATCAAGTGAGATTGCTGAATGCCTTCCCTGAAGAGATTAACTCCCCTGAAGAGATTAACTCCTCCATATTCTCCTTTTCTCATGGGATGAAGGTGCTTACAGTCACCCTGGTGCACAGACGTGCTCTCTTGGCCAAGAGGCTCTGCATGGAACACGTCGGCGTCCCCTCCTTGGACACCAGATATCCCAGCTACGCTCACAGCCAAAGGGGGATTCAGCAGCAGCGTCATCAGGTAAGTCTCTCCCTTTCTGCCCTCGCATTTTAAAGCTTTCATGGATGCGAGGGGCGGTGGCTTCAGTCCCCCCATGTGGGTCACCACGTGGGTCACCCACAAGCGTCTCCCCACTTCTCTTGGAGGTTTCCCACTGAACTGCTCCTCACGTCAACCCTAACAAACATATTCAGACTGCGCATTCCTGTAAATGCCCATCAGCAACAAGAGTCCAGGGACTTGTTCTCACGAGCTGGAAGACATCTTTTAGCTGGTTTCCAAATGAACCAGACATAATCTCATTCCCTCGCAGACTCGAAGCCAAAAAGGAGGCTAGTAAATCACATCTGAATATCGCAGTCTTCAGTTTCATCCAGATACGAAACCCAAATGCTGGAGTTTAATTAAACCACTCCAGTCCCCAGGAGAAAGCAGGAGCTGCCTCCATGAGCTCCCTGTGGGGCTGAGAGCCCGGACCCCCGCGCTGTGGCAGCCTGAAGCTCCCATGCTCCCTCCGAGCAGCGAGACGCGTCCCCACGCTGGGCCCACGGCCAGGGTAACTCGGTGCTCGTCACACTACAGCCAATTAAGCCAAGCTGGTGGGCTCCAAGCACTTGGCTGATGCATCAAAACAAGAAGCAGCAGCAACGCGACCATGGGGCTGAGCCCCACGATACTTGGACCACCACGGGCCCTGTGAAGTTTGTTGAAAGGGGGAAATAACCTCATTTTTTTGCTTAAGGCAGGCTCAGAGAAGATGCAGCAGCGAGAGCAAACAGGGTGCTGAGGAAGGAGGATCCTGGGGAGAGCCGGGCTGCGACTCACCTGCCTTGGACGGGGTGTCGGGGGCCGTAATCTCCACGATCAGGTTCTCCAGGAGGGTCCCTCTGCGGCCGATCTCCTCCACCTGGGCCCCCTTCCCCTTCCACTCCTCCAGCAGATCCTGGTCAAAAGCAAAGGCTGGGATGGGCGGCTGCGCTTGCCCTGCCGCAGAGCCCTCCTTCCTCACCCGTCACCTCTGCGGTGACTCGGTGGCACCGGGACCCGGCGCCCAGGGAACTCGCAAAGGACGCACCGGCACGCAGCGAGCAGACTGCGCCGGGGAAGTGGGTGTCTGTACGTTTATTTTGGTTGGGGGAATCAAAGAGCAAAAAAGCTCTTTCCTAACGAGCAGGTCTGTCGCTGGAAACCTTCTTCTCCCTCCTCCTCTCGACACAACCCAGCCTCACGCGAGCCCGGTCCCCGCAGCTTTTGGCAGAGCCCGGCGGCGTGCCGTGGGGTGCGAGGGCCGGGGGTGGCTCGGCAGACGCTGCTCTGCCTCTGAGTCAAACCCTTGGCTGAGATAAAGCACCACGGTGCTGGAGAGGAGCGGGGGCTCGGATGATGGGAGGCCGCCTTCCACGTCTAGCAAGGGGAAACACTCAGCGAAAACGAGTGTCCTCGGGTCTCCCACTCCCAAACCCCCGCCCTGAGCAGGCAGGGGAGGGAAGGGAAAGCAGGCAGCGCCCAGGAGGACCTTCACACCGCTCCCTTCTCCACAAGCCAGGGACCACTGGATGCACAGACACTGTGGGCTGGAGCCTGGTAGGGAGCACAGGGGAGCCCACAATTCCCGAGACCATAAAACACCTCCCAGGGCTCTGCTTCCTGGGATTTATTCCACGTTCCAGTGTTTCCACACCAGCTGCCAACTTTTCCAGTCTGGTTCCGGCTCCCGCTGCCCACCTGGATCTGCTGCCTGCACTTGTGCAGCTCCTGGGTGCCCAGGGAGGTCTCAGCGGGCGGCATTTTGCCTTCGCTCTCCTTCAGCCACTTCCTCACGGCCCCGACCAGCTTCCGAAACTCATCCAGTTGCTCCTGGCAGGACGATGCATCCTTTGCTCTGCGAGTGAAAAGGGTTCGGAGAGTCAGAGCTCGTGCTTTGCCTTGCAATTACCCCTGCTTGAATGTAGCACAGTTGTGTCTCCAGAAGCCTTTCTTTTTATTATTATTATTATTAGATGTTGCTTAGGAACAGCGCACACAGTGCCAGCCAAAGCGGGGTGCACGCCGCAGCCTCCCCTCACGGCTGGAGCCCCCCAAAGCCGTGGCCGGTGGCACTTTTGGGGTCTCTCCGGCACCATCACGGCAGCCGACAGCCACGGGACCACCCCTGCCATCCTGTGCCGGCTCTGCACCGGGCTCTTTGTCCTGGGGGACGCGAAGCTTCGGGAAGACAGGGCTCATTCATGCCGCCTCGCCGCAGCCAGCTGCAGCCCCGGGGAGGCCAGGCTCGGCCTCCCCTCCTCCCTGTCCCCCGCTCTCAGCCATTCAGCCCATCCTGGAGGAACAAGGCAGCCCCCGGACGGGAGCTACGGCCCCTCCGGCTCATCCTCACCCACCGCAGCTGCGAGCAGCCCGCACGGGGCCGGCCGGAGGCAGCTCTCTGCGCCACGCTGAGTTACTCGGTATTATTAGGAGATTCATCTGCTTTTCCCCATCACCTCCCTGTATTCAGCTGGGAGGCTGGGGACACAGCCCGGGAGGTGTGACCCCCCCGGGGACGCAGGCGAGCTGTCCCTCCAACCCTGCTCACGCTGCTCAGGCTGCTGCTGACGCTCCCTTTCACCCCCACTTCAAGGTGACAGGCTGCTCTGCTGTCACCTCCCGGAAAGCACGCCTGGGGCAGGCTCCCGATCCCCCGCCAGCACCCCGCTCCCCTCCGGCAAGATGCTCTGGGATGGAGCTGTGGCAGCCCACACGCCGGGAAACGCGCGAACGCCGGCTCCTGCAGCACCAGGAATTTTTCACAACGCCCCCAGCCAAGGCTTTTTTTACCGCGTCAGCTGGAGCGAGCTGCCTGACGTCTGCCGGCGTGGGAGGAGGGAGGCAGGAAGAGTTCGCTCGTGCCCCCCCGCGGAAAGGAGATCTCCACGGGGTCTTGCTTGGACCAGGAAGCCACCCCCAAAGTCACCTCCCCAGGGGGTGGCCGGGACCCTGGGACTCACCTCTCTTTTGCCACCTTCTGCAGCTGCAGGAAGTCTTTCTTCAGGCTCTGCAGCTTCTCCTGATGCTGGGAGGCAGCGGGGGCGAAGCCGCAGGAGCCCAGCTCCGCAGCCAGGTTCTCCAGGGTGGCCAGGTCCTCCTGGTGCTGCCTCATCTCCGAGTTCAGTTCCTGCCAAGAGCAAATGGTGATGCCGACCATGCCCGAGGGATGAACCGGACATCCCCGCGTCCCGGTGAGCTGGAGCCATGAACTGCACCAGCGCCGAAGGGGCCAGCATGGCTCAGTCCCACAAAGCTCCCCCCAGCTCCGGCTCAGCAAACACTTCCAGCAGCTGTGGGTACCAGTCCCACCTTCCCAGTGCTGGTGTCAGCCCAGGCAGTGAATGGGATGGGGGGGCCCTAGACCAGGCCAAATCAACCCCCCCACAGCACAAGCATCTGGTTTTACACCAATTTGAGAGCGTTTCTGAGGCCGTGGTCAAAGCACCCCCCGGCGCTGAGCACTCTCAGGAAGCCAGAGGGAAGAATCCCACACAGCCATGACCGGGCACCCGGACACACGGCATCTCCGAGGGCTTTGTCACATCCTGCACTGCGCTCGCTGCCAAGACTTGGGCATTTCGCTATATTAACCCCGTGGAGTCTTTAATTGGTAAAACCTTGCTATATTTGGACTGGCCCCTACGAGCCTGGCTAGAGATCCCTTCCAAAAACCAGCCTGGCTCCAGGGAAATGCCATTCCCTTCTCTCACTGCTGGAAACAGCCTCAGCCGCTCCAGCCACGCTCCGCTCCCCAGGCAAAGAGCCGGCAGAGCTCCTGCAGATCCCGGCAGCCTGGGAGCGAACCAGGGGCTGCCTGCGCAGGAGGAAATCCCTGCAAAACAGCCCTTCCCCAGAAACCCGACGCAGGTGGAGTCTTCTCCCCCTGCACCTCACCTGGATGTGCTGGGAGAAGCGAGCGATGTCCCGGTCCGGCTGATTCCCGGATGCCAACACCCGCGCTCTGCTCTCCGTGAACTGCTGCAGCTTCTCCGAGAGCTGCTCGTACTGCTCGACCTTGGGCAGGAGGCCCTTCAGCGCGACCTCCCTCTCCCGCTGCTGCCGGCACAGCCTGTCGAAGTGCTCCGTCGCCTCTGCCAGCTTGGCCCGCAGGGCAGAGGCCGTGGGGCTGTCCGCTGCCTCCGCGAACCGCGTCACCATCTCACGGGTGGCTTCCAGGCAGCTCTTCTGCCTGGCGATGTCCTGCTTCAGCTTCTGCAGTGAGCACACGCAGAAAGGGATGACATTTTAGGAAGGCTCTTGAGCAAAACTGAATTGGCACGAAGCGGCTGGGCTGCCCTTGGGAAGGAACAGTCAGGCAAGAACGGGTTTCCAGCCCGGTTTTCCTTTCCTCTCTGATCTCCCCAACCCGCTCTGCCTTTCCCAGTGCCTGACCTCTAAGCCCTGCTCGTCAGCTGAAGAGAGACTTCCAACAGGTCTGCATCCTAGCTTAAAGAAATTAAGTAAAGGTTCTGCTCATATCCCTTTTTAGGGGTTTTTTTGTGCTTTCAGAATACCACAGCCAACCCCAGCAACTGCCCGCCCGGCCCCGGTGCTGCAGACGGGCGCGGGAGCTCAGGGACCGGCCTTACCGCGCTCGTGGCAAGCGAGTCCTGGATGGTGGCAGAGGAGAGCGCGGCTGGCTGCTCTCCCTCCAGGCTCTTCTCAATCTCAGCCACCGACTGGAGGAGGCTCTCCAGGCTCTCCTGGACGCTCTGGGACTGGGCAATAGATTTCTGCAGCAGGTCTGAGCGCTCGGCCATTTGCTGGGAGAGGCTCTGGAAGCGGCTCACGATGGCATCTGCAGAGTTCAGTGCAAAGGAGAATCAGTGGCGAGCAGCAGGTACCACCTTTGGCTCCTGCCAAACTCGCGCTGACGATGAATGCCCATCCCTGACCTCAGCAGCGAGACAGGGGACTCAACACGAATGGCCAAGCTGGATCTCAGCCCTCCCCATGCCCAAACACAAGCCCTGAAGATTCATTGCTAGGTCCCCAAAAGCAGGAGACCTCATCTTTCCTCCCTCCCCGGTTTGTTTTCGCACTCTCCCCAGCCGTCCCTGCTTTGCTCTGTACCTGTCGTTTCCCGAACGTGCCCGTGGTCCGGCGCCGGCTCCCCTTGTACCTCCAGCAGGGACCGAGCTGCTTTCTGGAGCTTCTCCACCGGCACCTGATGCTCAGCGAGGTCTCCCTGCAGCTGCTGCTTGGACATGAGACAGGGCAAAGTCACCAGTGGGTCACACGCGAGAGACCCGCACCCATGTGGAGCTCAGTGCTCCATTTAAACCCTGTCAAAGGACCCTGTCCGCTTCAATTACAAAATTATTAAGAAAAATAATAACGAAGGTTGGAAGGTCCAACCCCATGCTGCACGCAGAGCTGGCTCAGGGGGTCTGGGCTGTCCCAGTGCCCAGCCACCCTCCCGGGGGAAGAACGTCCTCCCCGTGTCCCGCTGGGATGTCCCTATGGCAGTGCGCGACTGCAGCCCCAGGTCCTTGCTCTGAGCACCTCTCAGCAGGGGCAATGGGCACAAACTGGAGCAGAGGAAGCTCCAGCTGAACCCGAGGAAGAACTTCTTCCCTCTGAGGGTGATGGAGCCCTGGCCCAGG
>Ga0065711_1036363_pt1 | contig 21077 bp, 13 predicted proteins | sample Hoacrofraction12_FD_59098 | JGI IMG/M metagenome (GOLD analysis project Ga0065711, IMG submission 59098) | Hoatzin crop microbial communities from Cojedes, Venezuela - Epithelial fraction 12 v2 (version 2) | ecosystem: Host-associated > Birds > Digestive system > Esophagus > Crop | place...
CTCCCCTGCCTGCCGCGGGGCGGAGGCCACCGGGAAGGGCTGGGCCGGGCGGGGGCTGGACCGTACAGCGCCGTGCCCGGGCAGCGGCCGGTGGTGCCTGAGGGGCCGCCCTGCCCTGCCGGGGTCCGGTCCGAGAGCCGCGGCTCGGCCCTCTCGGAGCTGTGCGTGCGGAGAGCTCACGGCGGCCTCGTCAGCCCCGCGAGTGGCGGCGACTGTCCCGGTCTGGGTAAAAATCGCAGCTCCGGAGGACGTGGCCTGGCAGGATCGAGAGAGAGGGACTTTTTACAAGGGCACGTAGAGACAGGGCAAGGGTAATGGCTTTAGACTGGAAGAGGGGAGATTTAGGTTAGGTATCAGGAAGTGTGAGGGTGGTGAGGCCCTGGCCCAGGTTGCCCAGAGAAGCTGTGGCTGCCCTCTCCCTGGCAGTGTTCAAGGCCAGGCTGGATGGGGCTTTGAGCAACCTGGTCTGGTGGCAGGTGTCCCTGCCCACGGCAGGTGGTTGGAGCTAGATGATCTATAAGGTCCCTTCCAACCCAAACCATCCTATGATTAGGTTTTGCCTGGCTGGCACCAGGGTCTGCCGCAGGTGCCTGGACCTGGAAGACACCAGAGGCAGGGAGAAAGCAGGTTGGAACATACCTGCAAATGGTGAAGGTCATTTACGGGTGTCCCATCCCCATGGGGAAGCAGGTGGAGGCCCTGATTCAGGTCTGGCTGGATGGCAGCAGCGTGGCCCTGCTGCGAGGACGGCGAGCTCAGGTCTGGGGCAGGCACAGCGGTTATGTTGCAGCCTGGCTCGTGTGGGCACGGGCTGGCTCTCCGTGGAGCAGCTGGGCTGCCTCAGGGCCCTGCTTCTGCTACCAGGAGCACTGCAGGGTTAGCCTGGGTCTGAAACAGCCTAGGGCTGCACCAGCCATGCTGGCTCCAGCCTGGCTGCACACGGGGACACCGGGTTGCCTCTGCACTCAACTCTCAGTTTATCCAGGTTTTCCCCATGTCCATGGTAGCTAGACCCCATTACTCTGAAGCTTACCTGCACCCCCACGAGATGTTATGTGGCTGGAAAGGTATTTTGAAGTGTTCTAAAAGCTAACTTTTAAAAATTGATAAGATGAAGTTTACTTCATTGTCACACGTTAAATGTTAATTTAAGATACCTTTTTATTTCATTCGGCATTTTGGATTCTCTTGGGCTTTTGTTTGTTTCTCCATTTGCCTTTTATTCCCAGATTTCTTTTTCTAACCGGAAAAAAGTGGAAAAACTGTTGGTTTTTTTTTTAAATATGGTGAGCAGAAATTTCATAAATCAAAGTGACATTTAAAAAAATACAGAAGCAAAATACGAAAAAAAAATCTAAAAGCTATTAAAACATTCTCAGCAACTTAGAATGCATTTTTTGTCTTGTAAAAATGGTGTACAAACTAGTATTACCACTGTGAGAGTACTGCTATGAGAGGTACAATGTGGCCAGTTTTAATTCCACTTACTTTCGTAACACAAATGTAACTGAAAAAGAGCACTCAATACAGCAATATGCCCAAAACATTGATCTTTGCATAATTCTGTAGATTTATTTGAATAAAAAGCAGCAGATTCCTTTGATGATTAGTCTGCTAATACTTTAATTTTGTTTTAAAGCCTTTAACCTTTACAGTGGTATTAGAGTAGTTTCTGTGGTCAGAAAATAAGGTGGTGTGATATTTCCTGTGAATGCCATTTATTAGTGTTTTTGTCATTCACAGAAATTTGTAGTATGAAGCAGCAAAGAGAATCCTTCTGAAAACAATACAGTGCTTGGTCTGTGAAATGAAGCCCTGTGTTTTAAGCACAACAGAGACTAGCAAAGTCTGGTTACGAAATGTGGTTTAGTGATAAGCTTTGGTTGATTTATAACATAAATATAGTGCTGTTAACACCTACTATTGGATTTGAAGGAGTCTTTATGTGAAGAAAAAAATCATTTTTGAGTTCAAGGGAGTAATTGTGCTGGCAGGGCCTAAGGAAAATTAAGTTTCTTAAACTTTCCCATGACATGTATCTCAGTTGCAACCAGCAGCAGCCTTTACCCTGGTCTTCGCTTGCTGTTGCACAAAGACTGCCAGCTGCATACAACCCTGGGCAAGCTGTCTAACACAAGTAAGTCCCCCATGAGGAGTACAAGCGGGAAAGCTGTTTGTATGTAGCACTGCCACTGATTTCAGCGTGAGTTCTGTGTCAGAACATCCTGACTTTGCTGGTGGAAATTACAGCATTTCTTTTCCTGCTTGACTAAACCCAGAACTTTTAGTCTCCAGAGAAGACAGATTAGAGCACTGACAGCATTAAGCTGAAGCAGGTGTGGGGAACCTTCATTTTGTTGGCTGACTGTGCCCTGTGACTTCATTTTACAGGGTACAGCCCATGATTAAAATTAGCGTGTGTGTTATTACTGGATAGCGGAGCATGTTAAAGTGTGGTCTGCCAAATGTGCTGGAGAGGCACGTTTCATCCTTAGTAAGGAACATGTTCCCCACTCCCAAACTGAAGGCTAAACTGACAAGCCTTTATACAAACTGTGTTACAGGGTAACGGGTCCTTCTCCATCTTTCCTCTGAGTTGAGTTTTCCTTTCATACAAGCTAAGCTTTCTGTGTGACCTAAATTGGACGCAGTGTTCCAGCTGAGAGGACTCAGATACTTGCTTATTCCTGCTGGAAACACTGTGCCTTGTGCGACTTTCAGGATCACACTTGTGTAATGTCAGGAAATCATCATTATTTTTTCAGCTTCTTCTTTCTCAGTTGTCTCAAACTGACTAACTAGTTACTTCTATCTAAAGCTTTTACCAGCTCATAACTGTATCCTATATTATTGCATTTGCATTATTCTAGTCATTGAAGCCACCCGGTTATTTTAAACTGCAATAATCATCTGTAGTGAGGAAACATCCCAACTTCATTTTATGAGTAAATATAACATTACCTTCATCTAAAAAATCCACGTTCTTACTAAAGAGAATGGTCAGACTAGTCTGGCATGGTCTACTTTGGGGAAAAAGTTTCCATTTTATCCCATTTATGTCCACATTCTTAATTTTTTTCCTTCAGATTTGCATATAACAAATCAGATTGAAGGGACTATAGCTGTGATGCTGTGTTCACCTCCATTGTTGTTAAACACAGAATTTGCATAAGCCTTATTATGAAAAATAGTACGTTATTCTTAGCCGGACTAGATTCACAACTGAACAGACTTATGAAAATATTTATTTGTGATTTCATTAACCAGCTCATCCAGAATTCTGAGAAAGATGTTGGCACTCACTGCATTGCGGCCTTGCTTCCTCTTTCTTCGTTCTTTTTTAAATTATTTTTTAACCTGCCTGTAAACCCTTGGTCTGTTTGTTGTAATTGTCTTTGCATGTCTAGTTTAGCTTGACTTTTGGCAAGTCTCATTTCCTGACCTCGAGACACGGTTTACATTTGCTGATCAATCTTTCTTTCTGTTTCTTGCAGAATCACTGCTTATACTTGATTACCCATTTGTAATGGCTTGCTAGACACTTTGAGCTCAAGCTGTTCTGCAAAAATTTCTTTCCTTGTTTTTCATGCAGTCACGTGGCACAGAAGTTGTAAAGAGCCAGTCTAAGCTGTCTGCACCAAACCGAGCATCATCCAAAATGCAAACCTGGGGTGGTGACCTATTTAAATATGCAGAACACCTAATGCTTTAAATATACTCAGGTATTTCTCAATCGATCGTTCTACCCCGGAATCATGGCCAGTTTTGATTTTGCTTGCTACTGGTTTAGTTGCTATCCCAACGTGCATGCAGACTGAAAGCACGTGAGTCCGGCTCCAGAGACACCATGATAAGGGGCCCTCACAGGGGCTCTCAGTGCCATATACGTAAGTAACAACATTTTCTCCAAGTACGAAGATTCTGATTGTTCACCCCAAAAGGCATGCATTAAAATGACAATATATTTAGGTGCAAAGAGGGTACTTTGTTAGTTAGAAGTGCCAGAGAAACATGAAAAATATTTAAATTCCAAAGACAGAGATCTAAAAAAGAGCAGATGTTTTCATTAATAGTGTTCTCTGTTGTGTTTATAGGACTCTTACCAAGCCTTTTGTAAAAACAAACCCTCTCTTTTGGCTTTTTTTGTTGTTGTTTTTTAATGCTGACAAATACTGCAATTAATTTAAGTTACATAACCTATTCCAGGGCCCAAATGTATCCCTGCAGAGACAGAACAATTCATTATGGATGGAGGAAGTATGCCAGAAAAAGCAAGGCTTCGTGAAGGCATTTTGCCTATTTCTGTCATGCTTTCCGGCTGAGGCTTCAAGGAAATAAACTCAGTAATACTTCTCCAATGTATTTGGCTGACAGCTGGAACATCCCTCCTTGTCTTCAATATTATCGTCTTGCTGATGCACAGGATGAGAGGAAAGTGATCTGTCATTATTGTTGCTGGCAACACAGATTATTCCCTCTCTTTTTTGCTGTACTGCATTTGCAATCTAATTGTATCATTCCTCTCTACAGAGAACAGCAATCTCTTCTGCCTGGTTTTCGGTGTGTTTGTGTTGAAGCAGCTGTAATTTGGGTTTGTCATCTACATTACCGAGTTCTGTCATGGGATACTCAGGGATGTCCATTCGATTAACATGTTTTGCAGTTGCATGAAATAATATCTAAGAAGAAAATCAAAAGTATTTGAAAAACAGGGATTCATAAAAATTCTGAGAAAGCAATCTGTCATGTATCTGGTCTTCAGAGGAAATAGTCACACTCTGGATAGCTGGGATTTTCAGTCTGCATGATTATACTTATTAAGAGAGGAGAAGGCCATTACTGAGACTAGAAGAATGCATTTTCCTTAACTTGCCGGTTCTTATTAGCAGAAAGTATGACCTCATCTGATAACCCGTGTTCTGATAAGACAGGTGAGAAACATCAGTTTCCATCATACGTTCCAAAGGAATATTTCCTTACAATCCAAAATGCAGTAATCAGTTTCACACTGAGCGCATAAATCAGAATGACAGTAAACACGAAATTTGTAACGACAGTGAAACTCGTCTCCAGATGAAGTGTGCTTTTTTTTTTTTTTTCTGCTTTTGAAACTGAGTAAATGAAATCTAGCTGTAGCTGCAGGGGCAGAGGATCCCAGATAACACGCTGCCAAACCTCCAACATACGATTCGTGATTTGAGTGCACCATGCTGTGATCTCCTCCTACTCTTTCCAGTCTCTTACAGCAAACTGCATGGTAACGGAAATCATCAGAACAATTCCAAGCTGCTGCTAGTGAGTAAAATTATTTTCAACTTGTCAAAGCAATATAACTTACATGGTTATGAAGTTTCCAGCAGGAAATTACTACTCACATAACTACAGCCTTTTTAGGATGGCTCCCACCAAGAAGAGTGAGCGGCAAGACATAAAATCCAGCATAGGAATACGACCTTTCAGAGCTGTTCAGCTCCAGACATGCTTATGAAGACATGAACATTAGAAAACTTGGTGGTTAAGGGGAGGATTTAGATATGAAATCATCATTAGAAGAATGGGAAAGCAGGCTTCTCTCAGGAACAGGGCTGATTTTAGGCACAGTGAAAGGAGGAAGCAGCCCAAGGTTGAAGGTGGCAGTGGCGTCAAAACCACGCTAGTGTGAGGAAGTGTGGAGCTCTTGCCTCCGTCTTCCTGGTGGAGAGAGCTGAAGCTGCTGGTGTGGGCGGCGAGTATTGCTAGGGAAACCAGGGCAGTTTCCAGCTTTGCTCCCTAGCAACAGGACACTGAATTGCCCTTACCCTGCCCTTTGACTGTACTGACATCCTCATGCCCTTTCTCAAATCTTTCTTCATATGTGGGCTATGTTTTCTCTGTTCCTCACATAGTTATCTTTAAATCCTTGTTAGACAGCATGGAGACTATTTAACTCTCCTAACTGCTGCTTTGAGCTTCTTTCTGGCAAGAATCCTCTCTGTAATCATTATTTTGAACTGAGCAAAACTTTAGCAGATTTTTTATTGCTTCTTTATCCTGCAAGGACATAGAATTTATTACAGCATCCTTTAAAAACTGATGCATATCCAAATGGAGGAAATCATAAATTAAAAAAGCTTAAAAGCACAATAAAATAGGCCAGAACTGTTGTTCAAGAGCAACTTGAAAAAATTATGAAAAGCAACACTAAATCCTTTTCCAAATGCATCAAAAGCAGAAAGCGTACCAGAGAATCAGTACAGTCAATATAAGATTAAGGTTCAAAGGTACCCTCAGAGAAGACAAGATCATAGCAGAGCATTACAGAAAAGCTGAATAAATGGCTTTTCTAAAAGAGTTAGGGAAGTTATCATGCAAGACCCTTTCTTTATGGGAGAGTTATTAGAGAATCTGTGACAAACTGAAGGATCAGTCGGAAAGGCTTTATAGTTTAAACAAACATGATAAACAGATAATCACAGAACAAAACTGTATTGTCCCAGGAGTTCTAAGTGAATATATCTCAAACTATGGTGTATAACCTCTTGCTTAAAACCAGCTTTTTATCTAGGAAGAGAAAGGCAGTAAGCGTGATTGTGATTATTTTGTAATGGTTTCAAAAGAGTGTCAGGGATCTACAGACATGGCATCTGGACCAGGATAAATTAATAAAGAGTGTAATAAAAGAACTAGGAGAGGCAATAAAGATAATGTGTTAAGGAAGAGTCAGCATAGCTCTTAGAAAGAGGACTTCTGCCTCACAAGTTCCCTAAAGAGTCACTAGGCATGTGAAAAGGGAGATACGGCTGATGCAGTCTATTCAGAATTCGAAAACACCCTTAGTGCAGTTACTCATCAAAGGATTTTCAAGAAGCCGAACAGCAATGGCAAAAAAATGGCTAAAAGATGGGAAAAAGAGGGCAGGAGTTAAACAGAGAGTTTTCACAGCAAGGAAAGGCATTTTCCTTCCTTGGGAACTGGCAGGGAAATAAAGCTGTTCAACACAGTCATACACAATATGATAAAAATACTGTAATGCAAAACTTACTATGAGAAGGGAGGTGATAAAATGTGCTGATATGAAATTATTTGGGGTAGTAAAGATAAGTGCTGAGCGTGAGGAAGATCTTTATAGTACCAAGCAGAAGAGCAGGCTGAAACACAGTGCAATAATTGCAAGAATATTCCTAACTTTACATGTAAAATGATGGTTAACCTGAGCTGGTTATTACCACCGAGGAATGAGTTCTTGGGCTGTAATAGTTCCAGAAAGCTGATGGTTTAATGCTTAGCAAGAGTAAAACTGCAAACAGAACATTTGCGGTTATTAGTGAGGGAACTGGGAACATAGCGGAGAACAACCTGATGCCACATTGTAAATCCAGCAAGCCTCACAGCCTGGAAACTGTGTGCAGTGCTAGTTGTTAAAGAATATACCACTTTGCCCTTCAGAAAGTTCACTCTTTGCTAGGTATTGGAATAGAGTACAATAGAATAGAATAGAATAGAATAGAATAGAATAGAATAGAATAGAATAGAATAGTTTTCAGTTGGAAGGGACCTACAACAATCATCTGGTTCAAATGCAAAAAGACCCTGAAAAGGGCTAGATGGACCTTTCATACGACTAGTACCAGCGTTCTTACATTATCTTCACTGCTCTCAAAATGTAGTATGTAAACTGTTCCCTTGTCACTGTGAGAGTGCCTCAGCTGAGACCTCTGCAGCCATCTGACGCACTGTACCAGCAGATTGGTTCTTAACACCTGAGCCATCATGTTGTATTTCATCAGGTTCAGTTGGTTGCCTGCTACATTCAGCACGAATTTTGCTGCGACTTTCTGTAAGATCTAGGTGAAGCTAATACAAACACTGAAAGCTCTGCAGAGGTAGCACTTCTGAATTTTTTTGCCCTTTTAATATACAGATCTAAGTCTGAAATTAGACATAGCTGTGAACTGGATACCATAACTGAATTATTGTGACATAGCAGTGCTATCTGGATGAGAAAATTCTATATTCAGAATTCTGTAGAAAATCACCTCACTCTTCAGAAAGGTGGTGGAGAGGACAGCTATGTCTCAAAAGGGCACAGACAATGAAAAGGGAGCGGAATGCTCCTTAGAAACCAAACCTAACAACCAGAAGACCAAAAACAGTCTTGTGATTGTGACCGCTGTGGACATCTGTCCAACAACTATGCCAAGAATTCAACTAACAAGCGAAAAACACAGCCAGAAATGAACAAAGGAGTGTTGTCTCCTTGGGGAAGCTGTCTGGTACCGTGCAGTCTAGCTCTGGAGAGCACACACTCTGTGAGAGACATAACACAGATGACTACAAACTCTGACATCCCACTGTAGATTGAAGAATGTATTTGAAATGTTGTGTTTTCAAGGCAAGTTTGCACATCAAGCTGTAACGGACCAAATGAAATTATGTGAGCATTGAACTGAGAATAAGCAGACAAGAGAGACATGGTTGGCATTTTCTATGACTCACCACCTGAAGACAATTTTACTGTCTGTGAATGAATACAGCACTTTACAATAGACAAAGTTATTTAAACAATAAATTGTATCCATGCCCCAGGTAGTCTTAAGGCAGAAACAGATACAATATAGGATGGCTCACTATAAGCAAGCACAAGAGATGCTGTGGAGTTGTAGAACAGAGCAGATGCTAGGACCATGGGCTGTGAAACATCGCAATATGAAGTAAGCATACAGGAGGAATGACACCGCTCTGATCTTTGAAGCCTGTCAGTTAGCTCTATTATAATATTTGTCTGTGTATCAAGAACAGATAACAATAATGCTAAGAAAAACCAGTACTCACAAAGCATAGTTACTTGAACAACTGAAAGTCTACAGGAAAACTTTTAGAAAACATGTAGGCTACTGAACCACTGGTAAAAGAAGGCAGCAAAACTTTCAGTGCAGAGTAGAATTGTCCTTGCCTGCAAGGTTTCATTCCTACCACTAAAAGTCTGAAGGGTTTGAGATGTTCACATCTCAGACTAATTTGTACACAGTCAGTGCTCATTTTTTTCCTCATAGTTTTTTAAAATATTAGTGTTTCTGTTCTTGGTACAATGATAAGGGAGCTTGTTTACTTTTCCAAGCCCTATATTTTTTTCGAAATTGAGCCAACCCCATATTTTCAGTATGACATGAATTTTCCTTCAGCTTACTTTACATTACCAAGCGTTATGAAGCTGATTTTCTTACTGTTTGTAAAGCAATTTGAAATCTTATCATGAAAGATTTCATATATCCAAGTAATTATTCATTAACTTCTGTCATCCCCATTCAAAGCTAAATCTTCTCCAGTGCGTCAGGGCAGAGTTATCTGGTGACGTGTTGAATCACTGAGAAAAAAGAGACATTTCTCCTCTGTTTCTGCTCACGCAAAACTCACTGATGCCACAAAACATTTCCAGTGATTTTTTTCTCCAGGAAAGTAGAGAAAATTTTGCCTTGATTGGAATTGATGTGTCTGCAGAAGTAGAAAGACTCTGTCTCTGATGTGAACAGACTGGTGCCTGAAAAAGTCTTTGCAATATCCTCTTTTATTGCAAAACATCACTTTACATTAGGAATGAAGGACAGCAAAAACAAGGTGACAGAAGCTGTTATTTATGTTGTCAGGGCCGATCACACAGCGTTGCAGCTTCTTGCTCGCATAATATTAATGTTCCTCCTTCACTTCAGGCCATGGGTGTACACTGCTAGGTAGGCTGATACTCTCCCCTCCCTGTCCTCACTACTGTGCGTAAATTGCCTGAAGAGACTGCAGGTCTTGGTGGCACAAAGGACAGAAGACTGCTGGTAAATTCTGCTTCTACAAATAGAGCATCTGAGCCTATGACATATCCTGCACAGGTTAAAAATAAACCACACAAACCATTCCCTACAGCAGCTACATTTTGACATGCAATCTAGAAATGTTTTCTTTTGAGCCAAACTAAGCACCACGTAAGGCTTAGAAATAACGATTATTTAAATCTATGCGAGTCCTGCATCAAACACAGCAGGTGAGATTCAGCTCCAGATTAAGAAACAGAAATGTAAATGTCTGTACATGTGCTAGCTGGGTAATTTTCCTTTGCAGCCAGTGGAATTCCAGGGCTTGGTTATAGCTTTCCTGTTGCTCACACACAGATGGCTAATGCTGTTTAGGCTGCCCTACAGCATCCGTGACGTTTGCAGAGGGAGAGTAGCTACGACACAGGGCCTGCACCCTGGGAGCAGCAACCAGGGGCCAGGCAAGATAGCCGAGGCATCTAACTAGCCACAACGTGCCTCTGTTGAGGCAGTAATGTCCTGGCCCTGGCCAAGATTTCCAGTCAGCCAAAGGCACCCCCCCTGTGCTTCATCAAATTACTAGGGCGCACTCACTGCATTTCCACTGCTTATGAAGGAAGCTTTATTTGCAAATAAGATACCTCCACTTAGCTACCTCAATTAAACTGTATTAATCTGACTCCCATGCAATGGGCTTAATTCAGATGCCTAAACATTTGCATTTGATGCCATTTAAGATGCCTTAAGGTATCCTGAACTTTTATATGGAACTGCCAGGTATGGCAGAGGAGCTACAAGGCACCTGTGTCCTTGGAGCTGCAGCTGGAGACATGGCTCGGAGCACCTCAGACAGCACTCGGTGCTCGCATTTGGGCAACCAGAAGTTCCATATGTCTGTGTGCTCTCTCTCCTTTCCCCTCTACTACAAATCGATATAGCTGATTTACGAGAATCCCGTCAAGCCTAGGTTCTGCTACTGTACAGATGTCAGCCATTTCCTTCCCCCCATTTTTTTTTTCCATCTCTGTGGCCTGTGCAAAAGGCCTCTCCACTGCATCCTCCACTGCCACAGCGGTCAGAGATACCGAGGTGAAGGTCATGTTCTCAGGGTCTGGCAGGTTCATGCAAACCCACACCCTGACCTCAAGGCTTTCTGGAACATCAAAGGCTTGGTTGCCTCCTTGCTGAGGACATCTTCAGCTCATCATGGGATCCATCAGTACACCCAGCAGCACTCACTGGCAGCTCATTCAGATGAATATGTAACATACTAAATCCCTTGAACTCGAATGGGCACTGCTTATCACTGAAATGTTTTTTTCCCAACAGCTAAAATCATACATGCAGGTATGGATGGTCTCAGCAAGTGGTTACCGAGTCCTTGTGTCTCCTGAGTCGCAGTGACTCAGGTGCTGCTGTGTGTGAGTGGCCTTTTCATCAGGAAGAACACTCATAAAAGGATTGTTTTATCGTCTGCCAGAGACAGGTTTTCATAACAGGGTGCTGTGGGGTGGGCAACTGCTAGAGTATGGCAGAAAACTGTTAAAAGGGACTAAAGTAATGAAGAAGTCGGGAGTGAAGTTAAGATAGCAAGAAGGAAGAAATTTAACACATGCGTTAGGAAGAAACTAAACCCTAGCTATCACAGAAGGCCTGTTAGTCAAAGAAAATGATAAAACTGTCAATAATGATTCAGCAAATGCAGAAGTACTTAAGGGTTTTAGTTTATATTTGGAGGAAGGGATATGATGCACCCACATCACATGAAGATGACGAACTGCAGCCAAATCAGCAAGGAAGTCAGATGATGGCAAAATACAGCTCTTGGGATAAATCCTGTTACATCAACCAGCCTGCGTTCTTTGCACCCAGGAACTGTAAAAGAGCAGGCTATAGAGTTCCTCTGGCCTACTGACATTTCTTAGTATATCTTGGCACTAACAATACCAAAAGAAGGTAGAGTGAAATCCCAAAAGACTGGAAGAGTGTGACTGTTGCACCAGCATTAAAAACAAGCAAATGCATTGTGGGGTATATCTGGGCAATAAAATATTTAAGTTTGTCAATCTCGGGTAAAATAGTGGAAAACCAGATAGAGAATTCAGTGAAAGCATAGGTCTGTATTTGGTGTTTCAACTTCGACATCCTGATACAAATGTAGCATTGTAAAATAACAAATAACCCACACCGTTCACAGGTTCACAACTAGCTGAAAGATTTCAGCAAGTCCTCAGTGGGGATCATCATCGAACGGTGTGTTTCTAGCAGGGGTTTATGCTGGACTAACACTACTGAATATTTGAATATACTGATACCTCCTCTTTGAGGACTGTGGTCCAGATTCAGTTTCTCCACCTCCACTCCTTTAGGCTTCAGGTTCATCAACATCAGCTATAGTTTTTCGTACGTATTTCAGCACAAATGGGTGTTATTTTGTTTTTTCCCCAGACCTTCCTATGCATTTTCACTTCAGTGCTCCATAATCTGTTTTTAAATTGTATTTTATGTTTTTAAAGGACAGCTAGAAGTCAAAAGAAGGAGAATTATTCATAAGTAGTCATCCTTGTTCAACCCTTACATAACTGATCATAGCTTTGATGAATGGTATTTCATTTTCTTCCTTCTGTGTTTTATAACCATGTGAAGATAACCCACTTAGAAATATTTTTCTTTTAGCCTACTTTTTAGTCTGCTTTGTATGATGCTGTGTAGACTGTTTAATCTTTTCACTGGAATATATGTTTGCCAACACTGACAGCTACATTAAGAAAGAACTCATAAAATACTCTTTTACGGTGGGATTGCAAAATAGAAGCCATCTCACGGCAGCATTAAGGAATTTTCATATCAAAAGTCATTACACAATACATGCAATCTAGGTCACCTAGGGTAGGAAATATGAACTCTACCAGTAAATAACATGGGGAAAATTGCACTTTTTTCACATGTAGATCCTATACAACGTGTCCCCAGGACATATAAAGATAAGAGTTAGCAAAGGCATATGCAAGCACTAAGGGATTTGATTTGCAGAATGGAGAATATATTTACACAGACAATGCACTACTGTGTATAAATATCAGAGCTGGCTCTGAACAAACTGGCTCAGAAAGCAGAAGCAGAGTGACTGCATTAGTATTGCTTTCCATCTGGGCTAATTAGTTCAGCTAATAGACAGGCTAAATCAGTCAGCACAGAGCTCTGCCGTTCTCCTCACACTGCTTTGTTACTCAGCTTGCTGCCTGAGAGCCAGCTCTGATAAATTCAAAGTCTGTTGCACCACAAAGGCATATATTTACTGCCATGCATCAAGTCTCTATAGGGTACAGCATGACTATAAAGACAAACCATTTCACAAGAGGGAATACAGCTTGGAGGCTTGGGCTCCTGCTGCAGGAGGACGGCACCTTTTATGTGCAGTGTCCTACGAGTAAGTGCATGGAGAATCCCACGGGCAGAAACTGCAGCCCGGGTGTCTGGCTCCTGTTCCCAGCGTCTCCTCTCATGAGCATCCATACAACAGGAGTTTGCATCATTCACAGCACAAAAAAAAGACTTGAACCTGGATTTCCCACAGTGTCACTGGGAACACGGCCACCACCACTACTGGAAAAGAAAATATTGGAAAGAAAGCTTCTAGTGTCTGATTTCAGAGGAGGCCATTGGATTTATATCCTACACGGAAGAAGTTGTGTCCCAGTAATACTGACTGCACTGCCTAAGGCCAGGTGTGTTTCAAGACACATTCCTGTCAGCTAACATGGTAAGTTCATGCACTCCCAGAGCTGTGAACCTATCCTTTGCCTCCTGCTCACCACCAGAGAGGTGCTGAGCCTGCCCGTGAAAATATCTCCCTACAATCAGGCACTGAGCAATTCTTTGCCTCAGGCTGACCTTGGCAAATCCTTCCTGAGATTTCCAAACTTGCAGTATCACACAGACTGTCCCTGAAAGCTGGGAACTGCTTCACAGGGACACCTGGGTTCAGGTGAGGTTTCTCCTCACCTTGCCACATGCCAGACAGCTTCCTCATGGCCGTTAGCCACAGGGAGATGCTGCTGCTTCTGCTGACCTCCGCAGCACCAGCTTTCAAACTGGCCTGTGCAATTCCTGTGGACAATATTCTCTTACAGTCTGGGTATTTCAGACCAGCATAAAGGAAGCTGAAAACTTCCTTGATGTGTTCCAGTGTTAAAGATCGCCACAACTTTAAAAGGAAAATTAAGATTGGGCAGCTCCTGTGAAACCACCCTTTTCTCCAGAGAGATATAAAGAAATAGGAAATAAAAATATATACTTATAACATTCAAGCCAGACAACAAAATAAAAAAAAGTTGACAAAATATTCGTGAAGAAGCGGAAAACAATGCTCAATCAACAACAAAAATCTCTTCCCGTATCCACTCAATTGCTTGTGCATATTCCTTGATCCCCACGGCTGGGAACTCTGCTGTCCTTTTACGTTTCACATTGGAGGATACGTTCCTCAGAGAGAACCACAAACGATGGTATCTGTTACTATTGGTCTCTTATCCAGACACTTATAGGAATTCCCTTCCCATGCAATTTATCTCTGCAAAACTCCTTCCCTTCTAATCCATTTTGAACGGTATTCCGACGTGCCTTCTGCAAGCCTGTCAGTAGCATTGCCCTGGAAGTGTGAGCGTGACTGGCAGGGAGGTGCCATCTCCTGCCAGCAGCTGTGGCAGCGTGAAGTCAGATGTCCCCGTCTGGTGGCCAGACATGCAGGGAAGGGAGTGGAAGCGGGGCTAATCCCAACTCTTTCTGCAGAACAGTTAAGGACTTCCCAATCTTATGCCTTGCCCAGGTCTACGCACCACCACGTCCATAAGTACTTCTGTACCTACACTTGCCTAAGGTTTACAAATCAGCCTCATCCTCTGAAACTTAGACTTTGCACCCATGTGTAAGTTGAGAAACTTACTTGATACAAATATATGAATGGAATTAAAGTACATGCTAATTATTGGCTTCTTTACTGAGACCAGACAGATGATAATCTGCTGTTCTGCAACGATACTGTTTAGGGGAAACCAATACCCATAATCTGTCTTTGAGAGAGTTTGCAAGAACCCTCTGTGTGCAGACATCTCTGATTTCACCCAGAAGATCACCCCACAGATAAAGCATGATGAGATATCATGAAGAAATAGTTCAGCTCTTGGAGCTTTTGAAAGCTTTCTGTCTGTTGAAAATACCACAAAATGAGACCCATTTTGCTACGTCTTTGAGACCAGGAGATTCCCTCACCTCTGACATCATCAGTTGTAAATCTGCGGTTTGTAATAAGACTGGAGATAACATAGCTGCTATATCAAGAAAAGTGCATGTCCCCTGCACAGAAGCATCTGCCTTGACAGAAACCAAGAAACACTTCTACCATCACTATCTTTCATGTCCCCTGTAGCTGCCAGTGAAGTGAGCTCCCACGGCAGAGAGCTGCTGCCCTGACCCATGTATGCTATATCTGATGACACCAGCAGCGTGCCGAGACCACCGTCAGACCTTTGAGCTGATACAGCCAGCTCAAAGCCCATAGGAGCTGTAACCCACAAACCAAGGCCTCTTGGAAATCAAAAGACAGAACTTTTGAACAAAAGCAGGATGAAAAGCAGTGGGAGAGAATAATTCAAAACTAAATGCCACTGACCAGGCATGACTAACCTACCTGGTGACCAGGTACAAAACGTCGTATAATTCACGGGATGTAAGAGCGACATATTGAACACACAGGTTGGGTGTCCAAAGAAACCAGACTGAATGAACAGTAGCCTTTCCTGAAATGGCCAAAATTATGACCACAAGATAGGGGAAATTTACTCAGTCTATGATCAAACTATCTAATATAACAAGACATTGGGAAAGGCATTCAATAGCGTTAGGGGGAAAAAAAAAAGAAAGGTGAAGGAGTCTGGAGACAAAATGGTCTTTGTTCTAGCTGCTTAGGGCCAGAGCTTGAGTGGCTGTGGAGAATGAAATATCCTCATCTCTCAACAAATACTCCCTTCAGGTCATGCTTCAAGAAGATAGGCTGGGCAGTATTTCAGTATGTGCTCTGTTGGCAGAAGGCTTTGATGTCCAGAATGTCAGTCCAACACTTTTCAGAAGGTACTGCTATCATCAGCAAAAAATTGCAAAAGGAAAAAAAACCTAACCCAGATAAAAAGCCTTCACATACAAGAGTGACAGGAAAGCCCAGCTAAAAAGGTACCTCATAAAATTATAAAGAGCAACTGAGGCTGAGGTCAGTGGAGGAGTTCTGCACTTCCACCATCATAGCTGTGGTAGGAGTTCAGCCTTCAGTCTTTGGAGAGTTGAAACACTATCTTGTTTCAAAGGGAAATCACTGAAACTCAAGCTGCAGGGTTTCGTAGCAAGATGCAGATAGAAAGGCCAAACAAAACAAACATCAGAAGAGTTCTTGAGAGTCAGCAGAATATAAATTATATCTGTCGCTTATTAATTCAAGTTTATTTTAACCCTATTTCCTCCCAACTTATTTTTCTCTAGACAAGAATACTTATAACCAGGGACTCAGACCAGCACCTTTTAGTCTTCTGTTTCAGTTCCAGTTGAGGCCAGTAACCACCCTTAGTTATTTGGTGGCCTTGAACTACTTCCCAGAAAAGAAATATAAGTCTTAAAAATGGGAAGTCCTGTGACAAGATGTCTCTAACCTGTCTTCAGCTGAGACACCAGACATTTGTGTTGGACTAGATGATCTCCAAAGGTCCCTTCCAACCCAAACCATTCTATGATTGTCTTAGCATAGCGTTTCCAGTTCTCTCCACCTTCTCCTTGGAACTGAAGGAGAGAAGCTGTGTTTCTTTGCCATTCCCATCCACACCTAGTACATGTGTGTCTTCATGGAGATGATATAGTAATATAAGAGCACACATACACACACAGACGTGTGGAAGGTGGAAGACCACGCAAAGCATCATCCCACAGCCATACACAGGGCTCTGCAATGGGACCAACAGTGGGAAGTTGCGGCTGAGGGGCCCAGCAGGCTGTACGGGCAGTGCTGCCAGTAGCACTCAGCCCCTCACCCCCGCGACATGAAAGTCAGCCTCCTCCTGCCAGGAACTGTACAGGAACTGGAGCTCACCTTCAGCAAGAGCAAAAAACCCCCCACGCCTGAAAGATGCCTGCTGAGGGCTGCGGAGCAGCACAGCATCACAGTGCAGGAGCAGAAGTGTTTACTGTTCACGGGGTGAGTCCTAACGGGGAGACGAAGACGAGGGCAGAAAGAAGGAAGACACAGTGACATAGCAGCTTTGCTGGACCCAGGAGGTGCGAGCCGTCCCTAGGCTGAACACGTCCGTGCTGGGAAACATAAGCCTTTGCTGAGCTGTTACCCTGAGAGGGCTTTCGTTTCCTTGTATGAATCAACAGAAACATAAAAGTAATGGTACAATGTCAGTTAGAGGACTAAAAAAAAGTTATTGAAGCTGCTTTGCAGTCAGGTTTGGGCCGATTCAGTTCACTGTTAACAGTACCGGTTCTGCTCAGTGAAATTTCCCTCTGAAGCCCCAGTAGCTTTAAAGGTGCCTGTGTGCCTAAATTTATCTTAGACAAAGCCCCCAAGGTTATGCAGGGTGAGGCCAAATGGAGTCTCATCTCCCATCTTCATACACAAGTGAGACTTTTAGCACCTTTGGAGGGGCATGGAAATGGAGGTGGAGTAAGGAAGGATGAGTTCAGAGACAACTGGCTGCTTCACTCCCCATGTAAGGGTAGAAGTGTCCTCATGGGGAATGAATGCAGGGTAAAAAGCAGATCATTTCGCTCCTTGATTGACTGTGTACTAATTTTCAGTCATTAATAGCCGCTGCTGCATAAAAATACATGCCGTGCTAAACCACATTTTTAAACAAGTGGTTAAGTCAAAAGAAGCACTAGATCCTCCTCTTGGATTAAGCACCCAACATACTCTCTAAAAAATATGAAACGTAGGTGTACAGTATGTGAGCTTTACTAATATGTTCCATTCAATTGTTATTACAAAAAAGGAAATGATCAACACCTAAAGCACTTTTTATTTGTTTCCCATATCTTTCTTCATTCTCAAAAGTGACTCGCCCAAACCATCTTCACAGCCCACGCACATCCACCTTTCAAAAAAATAAAAAAAAAAAGCAAGAGCCCAGATTTGACCTCTTGGCATCACTTCTATTATTTGTAGTGACACTTCTTTATTTTTGGGCTGTGGTTTTTAATTTGAGACTAAAAATAGCAGCCACCCTCAGAGTACCATTTGCGTAGGAGGAATGTTTTGTACACAAAACTGTCTATGTCCCTTCTTTGTATCACTCACTCCGCCTACACCTCTTGTCCTCCAAGACAATTTTCAGTGAAGATCAGTGAGATGGATAAAGCAGAAGCCCAGCTCTCGGTTAGCGGTGTTAATACGAGGAAGATCAGTCAAGCCTGTCAATTTATGACTGCTCGTTTCACGTTGCGAATAACCAGGCGGTACTTTACAGCAGTCAGGTCCTGTCCTGGAAATAGGTATGCGAGTGAACAGTTTATTCATTTCAGTAACACTAAATCAAAGGAATTATACGTATAGTTACAAGGGAACGTCCTGACTAGATCATGTGAAATTTCCACCGAGTTCTCTAGCAGTGCTCAGTGTTAAATACTTCTGAGGAAGGCACAACAAAAACATCAGTTGGAAAATTAAAAAATAACCTCCCTGTAAGCGCAATTTCCATTGCTAGATACTTCTTTCATGCCCTGAAGTATTTGTATATCTCTGAAAAAACCCTATCCCACCTAATATCATGGCATTTGTTTCAGCATTGTGGCTTCTGTGCACGGACTCCTGCTGCGCTGTTGGCCTCTATGAAATCTTGAGGCAGGTACGAGCCCACGAACCTAAGGACGTGTCATTGTGATAATCTGTCATGTCACCTGCTCTGCGCTAGGTGCCCATGCACACCGTCCCCGTGACTAATCGTTTCCATTGCCTGCTTTAGAACTCTCTTTATATCTTGAATTCTTTAGAAATGAGTAAAACTACAAAGAACTTGCCGGCTGAAGCCATTCCTTTGACTGTGGCACTGCATTTTCGACTTTTTTAGGCATCCAAGGATCTAGCTGGTGCTCCATACTGATGTAGCATTTTCCATAGTCAACCTAGGGTTACATCTCGGGGTAATCAGTAAGTGATGACAATGATTATGGAAACTAATGGGATAAATTAATAGTTTAAATTATTCCTCTCCCTGAAAATTTCTTCGGCCATTGCGTAGGCCATTCATCTCCATGAGTTGGGTTCCTCCACAGTTCTCTGCAGCACTCAGAATCCTGTTTAATCTTAACTATGTATTTTTGCCATTTTATCTAATGTTTCTTTTCCTAAGCTGCCACGGAAGAGAAAGGTGAAGATCCTGATCCACCTGAGCTGTGCTTAGAGCGATATTGCACCAGGAGGCACCAACAGAACCTCGTCTACTCTCCATTATGATCTCCCAGCACACCTGAAATGCAGGGGCATCCTGCTGTGCCCTCTACCCACAGGTGAAGCATCTCCTACTGGCAAAAGGCATGAGCTAAACACCTCAAAAGGGTTCTCAATGAAAGGAGAATCCCAGGACAGCTCTTCTGATCTGCCAGAGATCAGGTAGGGAGATATGTCAGAAACAGCTCATTGCTTCCAGTCTGATACCACTCACTGGTAGTAGAAAAAACTTGTGTTTGGGTTTTTTTTTCCCAGTATCTTTGGTCATATGTGAAATACAATTCAGGGCAAGATTCAGGGGAAGTTCACAGCAAGAGAACAAGGACTGATTTCTTGAGGGAATGCAATGTTTCACTATCATACTGAGAGTATTTTTTTCCCTTTCATTGTCACTCTTAAAAAAAAGAAATCAATCCTTGTCATCTGTTTTTCATTTTGTTGGAGGAAAAAGAGCTTGCATTTTCTTTTTAACTCGCTCCTGTTCTCTGTAACATCCTGCATGTCACTCTTTGGCCCCCAAGAAATGTGAATTCCAGTGAATGTTGCTTATAGTTACAAAGAATGAGAACTGGTTTTTCCAATATCTGTTTAAAGTTTTTAGACGTCCCTTGTTGATGAAGCATACGGATTACCAGAAGGAATAAAATGATACATTTCACTTTTGAGAAAGATGATGAAACTTTACTAATTTTCTAATGAAACCTCCCACTGTCAGCTCAAAATAAGTGCTATTTTGAAAAAGAGAATGTGAGCTGTATATCAAAGTGTCCACGTGTGTCACACACAAAAATAAACACTGCCCTTACACATTAAACAGCACTTTTTCTGGCAATGGAAATAGGAACCACTCTGTTTCTAAAGCTGTTTGCTTTGAATTTTTCAGATATACAGGCTCTCAGCTGGAGTTCCACCAGCTGCCAGCCGCTGTCATTACACACAGGCCATAATGGGACCGTCCTGCTATCTTTTATTCTGGGTAAAGGCTAAACCTGGTACAGTTATTTCTCCTCAAACTTGCTAGCTCCGTGTCCTCACACCCCCAATGCTCAGGGAGAGCTCAGTTCCTCAGGAACAGCAATGTACCGATATAAACACATTGATTTATCTAGCTGGGCCTTGAAGCGGTATCACTGAACGTAACTGCTCCATGTGAGCAAATAACATCTCCTGTAATTGTGCTGACTCTGTAGCATGAATGGTTCTTAGCTTAAGGCCACGATTTCAGCCACTTAACTAGATCAAGAGCTGGGCTGGCAAGAGTCGCATTTAGGGCAAGACGAGGGTTTAAGGTTCAGGTTAACAAGGACTATGACACAGGGATAAGGGTGAATGTAGAAGGCTTTACTAAGGTAAGCTTGCGGCTTGTGCCAATACAACGTGTCTACCTAAGTTTAGGTCTTCATCTTACAGCAGTTTGGATGTGAAGATTAATTCTAAGACTCTAAGATATTTTTTTTGTTGCGAAAAAGTTTAGGCCAGTAGGGGCTGAGATCAGCACTGGACTGAGAAGAAGCCCTTACTAAATTTAGGGCTGGCACCAGGAGAAGCATAAATCTAATACCAGTGCAAATCCTTCCTTATCTTTAGCACAGTGAGCCCTTCCAGCCTCATAAAAACCAAAGAGGCCACAACCATGATCAAACCTTGCAGCCCTTGCCAGATCCAGAACTGAACAAAACTCCTTGACTTTGCTTGCCTGTTGTCCTGGGTTTGGCCAGGACAGGGTTAATTTTCACCGGACTCCAGGAAGGGGCACAGCCGGGGGGTGGGGGCTGACCCCACCTGGCCAAACGGAGCCCGGTATTCCA
>Ga0065711_1036364_pt1 | contig 21077 bp, 12 predicted proteins | sample Hoacrofraction12_FD_59098 | JGI IMG/M metagenome (GOLD analysis project Ga0065711, IMG submission 59098) | Hoatzin crop microbial communities from Cojedes, Venezuela - Epithelial fraction 12 v2 (version 2) | ecosystem: Host-associated > Birds > Digestive system > Esophagus > Crop | place...
TTTTTTTTTTTTTTTTTTTTCTCCTTTGCAGCAATCTTTCCACTGAAGTTAAAGGGATAGGGACAGGATCTTTCAGATTCTGCTTGTTTATATCTACGCTGGAAGGTTTTAAATCAGAATATGTAAGATAGGTAATGATGAGAAATAGTCTTTGTGAAAGCCTCAATAGGATGACTTTTTTCACTGTTATGTTTAGAAAATATTATGAAATAAAAACTACAGTGAAACAATCCAGCAGTAATGGAAAAGACAGCTTATTTTCCCTTGAGGCCTAGAATTAGCGTTTACCATAAAATGTAGTGTTGCTAATGATAAAAAAGAAAGTAAAAATCTCAGGGCATCCATTTTTCAAAAGTGTGGGAAAACTGACTTATTTTCAGTGTATGAAGGAGACTGGAAAAAATCTGGATTTCATTGGAGCATGTGTGAATGCAATGCTGACAGCTATCTCTTGTACTGGAGATTTTCCAATTCAGATGTTTCCACTCATCTAATTCAGTAGTATGTTTTGGAAAGAGCAAAGATTAGTCTGATCCTATGCTAGAGAGGAAAAATTCCCTCCGTCTTTGCCAGGCAGCTCAGCTTTTAAAGTGCTGCTGTCCTGCATTGCCTAAATGAAACTTACCTTAATGATTAGGCAGATGCTTTTGAATGGCGTCAATATGAAGACTTGTGTAGACTGTGTAACCACAACTGAAAGTTGAAAGTGTAAATTGCACTGACTTGGAGGTAAGGGTTACTCAGCCATCACTTTTAAACTCTCTACTTCAATTATTTGAAAATAAAGCAGTAAAAATTTACAATTTTTTTTATTATTTCTAAAAAGCCCCAAACTTTATATTTTGTTTCATTATTTTTCCTAAGCTACATGTCAGATTCTGTATATAGCTGATGCTCTGCAATGCACTTAGTTTTGTGTACAGTGTATTTATCTCAGTCACCAGTCCGTATTCTCATTGACTCATTATTTATATTAGAATAACATTATCTACCAGGGGAAAATATTTTACTGATGACTTGTGCCAACGTACATAATTGATACTTTTTGTTTGGTTGTTTTTTTTCTTAAAAAAAAAAACACCAGAGAGCAAAGACATCTATTTCTGGCTCTTATTACTTAAAGTAGCACACATTTATGGTAAACACTACAGGTTCTGCAAGTGTTTTCAAAACATATAGAAAATGTGTGCAATTACAGGTACGTACACACATCGTTAACTCCTCAATAGTGACTTATACTTTATTAAATTTTTGCAGACTGTTTCATACGTGTGAGGCTTTCCTTTCAGGGAACAAGAGTTGCCAGGGAATAGGAAATTTGTTTCTGTATTTGTTTTAATTTGATTTTGAGATTTCTGTACGTTAAGCGCCTCAGAAAGGAAGACATCAGGCTTCAGAAAACATTTCAAGCCTATGCAATCAAGAAGTTTGTTTCTTCACGCTCTATAAGAGGTTCATTCTAAGTACTGTTACCCTTTATTTTTACTCATGGCAGTATATTGAAGAACATTTATATTAAGTATAGTTTCTTCATAATGTATTTCTTACCTGTTTGTATGTCCAACAGAAATATATGTAGATAAAAATATGTAATTTTATTATAAGTCCACAGAAAACTTGACGAAGAAAACTCCAAGGCAGGTATCTGTGGAAAAATAACTGTAAAAAGTGGTTTAGTTCTTTGTTATTGCTTATTCAAGTAGTGTATTTTACAGGTCGTATTCACCTCCTAGTAAGTTCAGCAGTGAAGTGTGTAAGAGTTCATACCACATTGTCTTTTAGGCAAGAATTCATGATTTGTCTGTTTTTCCCCTCAATATGGTGAACCCAAAGAAGGACTAAATTGATATGTGAAGGCAGGTCAGTTAAATAAGCCACAAATATAGCTGAAGTACTGGTTTATATTTTTTTTGCTGAAACTAATGAAAATGCTCATAGAATCATAATTTGGGTTGGAAGGGACCTTCAAAGATCATCTAGTCCAACCTCCCTGTGATACATCTTTCTCTAGATCAGGTTGCTCAAAGCCCTGTCCAGCCTGACTTCCAACACTTCCAGTGATGGAGCAATCGCGACTTCTCTTGGCAGCCTGTTGCAGTGTCTCACCACCCTCATAGTAAAAAATTTGTATTGTTAAAAAAGTGCTCAAAAGAGTTGTGTCATTGTGAAGTGGCAGCATATAATGAAATTTATTTTTCATGAATTATTTAACTATTTCCTAATTTCTGAAATTTGTATTATCAGAGCAGAAATTATGTATTATTATAAATATATTATTTAAAATATGTACATACTCTGGAAACAAAAACACATTATAAGCACACTTGATCCTTGACTTATTGATAAGCCCTTAGCCAATGGTATGTTGATTTTCCTCCTCTCCCACCAAGCGAACTGAAATCTTCTTTCTGTTCTTCCAAAACCCTGCAGAAAACAGACAAAGCAGCTTCTCACTGTTTTGGATGAGCTAAATAAGAAAGTGAAACCAGAGGAAGACAGTCTTATTTGTCTGACCACTTGGGTCTCTTTTGGAGGGACAAAGGTAACTTATGTATTCCTACATTTTTCTGACTTATCTCCTAACCAGAAAAGATGATGTGTCCTAAGGCTTAAAGTACAAGAACAAACAAATGGTATCAAAGGGAAGAACAAACGATACAAAATATGCAGAGTATATGATGACATGCATCTATTTTAAAAGACAAATATGTGAAACCCAAGTCATTTGTATTTACAGAATAATAAAGACCAGGACTTGTTGGATTTTGCTATTCGCGTTTATTTCCTAGAAGATATTTTTCAAGATTACTAAACCAAAATAATAACACCCCTCACCCAAAATAAGTGTTCAAATAATTTCTAGCATCTCAATAATGAGCTCACATTTTAACTTTGTCCTAGTAACTCTTGTAGTGCACACAGTATAGCATTAGATGGAGGAGATACTAAAACATTACTATCCAGTGTTCAGAAAGTTGCAGTCTAATTGCAGCAGGGAAAGCTGTCATCTTATGTGAGGCTTTGGCTTTTTCGTTCCTTGCTCTATACCCCTCTCAAAGTTACTTTCAGATGGATTTTGTATCACCTGAATTTGCATAGTCTTAAGAAAATAAAATTAAATGAAAACTGTTGCCCAGGGAATGCAAAGTAGTTCGTAGAATCATGGAATAGTTTGGATTAGGAAAGACCTGTAAAAGTCATCTAGTCCAACCCCTCTGCAATGAGCAGGGACGTCTAGATCTGGTTGCTCAGAGCCCAGTCCAACTTGACCTTGAACTTTTTCCAGGGATGGGGCATTGACCACCTCTCTGGGAAACCTATGCCAGTGTTTCACCACTCTCATTGTAAAAAATGTCTTCCTTATATCTAGTCTAAATCTACCCTCCCTTACTTTAAAGCCCTTACTCCTTGTCCTATTGCAACAAGCCCTGCTGAAAATATTTTCCCCGTCTTCCCTACAGGCCCCCTTGAGGTACTGGAAGGCAGCTGTAAGGTCTCGCTGCAGTCTTCTCTTCTCCAGGCTGAACAGCCCCAGCTCTCTCAGCCTTTCCTCACAGGAGAGGTGCTCCAGCCCTCAGATCATTTTTGTGGACCTCCTCTGGACCCTCTCCAACAGCTCCATGTCCTTCTTGTGCTGGAAGCTCCAGAGCTGGACGCAGGACTCCAGGTGGGTTCTCACCAGAGTGGAGTAGAGGGGCAGAATCACCTCCCTCGACCTGGTGACCACACTTCTTTTGATGCAGTTCAGGATGTGGTTGGCTTTCTGTGCTGCGAGCACACCCTGGTGGCTCATTTCCAGCCTTTCATCCACCAGTACCCCCAAGTCCTTCTCCTCAGGGCTGCTCTCAGTCCCCTCATCCTCCAGCCTGTATTGATAACACTGTTCTGCAATAGAGAAAAATAACAGAGAAATGCATTGCCACTGAGAAATTAATAGAGATATATTTTCAATCATTACCAAAAGTTTTATCCAGAAGGACAGGCTCATTGCCAGCAAGAAGCCAAATAATTATTACATTGATCATTTATTTATGGAAATTTCTAATTAACTGTTTTCATAAGTTACAAGACTTATCAAGAACAATTTCTTGTTCCAGACATAATCCATACATAAAACCAAGAACATTTACTATTGTGTATCTCCTGCAAAAAGATTTGTCAAGTACAGGATGGCAGAACCCGCTAGAATAATTTAGTGTATCATATTATGCAGAAACTAGACTCATTCAAAACGGAAAAGCTGAGGTGCTCTTGCCAGCTCTTTGTACTTGCCTTGCCTAATAAAGGCCTTTACTTTCAATGTCATGTAGCATCTTATTATCAAAACAAGGTTATTGTCATCCCAGCCTGTGTAGATACTGCCTATCTGTGCCAAAAGTGGAGGAAGAACTTTAAAGTTTAGAATTTTTTCCACAGAGTCTAGTCAATACTTTCCTACATTTTTGTAAAAAGTTGTTCCAGTTCAAGAAATTGTATTATATTCTGTGTTGATAGTGTGATACAGAATACTTTAAGTCCTTGAAACTGTCTCCTCCAAGCCAAAGTGACCTAAAACAAAATTAATGAAGTCCAGTCTATAGCTAACCTGAAATGTGATTTGGCAATTAGTTCTTGACTTCAGAAGAAAAAAAGAAAAGGCAACGAAGGAAGTCGGGGGGGAAAAAAAAAACCCAAATGTGTGAGCCCTTGCTTTTTAGGTACACGAACAGTCGACACATGATCAATATTTTATTGAACTGGGCCCTTGTTTCAAGGGTGCTGATGAACTGTCTTTGCGATCAAATAATGCATGGTTGCTATACAGCACTGTGTCACATTTGGTAGCAGTTGAGTTGTACAGGTGTTGTTAAAGTTTAATTCAATGCTGAGTGCATTTTTTCTGGTCATCTGGGGTGATGATTTTGTATAACAAGTCTGTCTCTAAAAGTAAGTAGTCTTCAAGATGGGTTGTTTTTAGTTTGGCATCTGAGTTTCTGACTTTTCTCTGAACTCCGCTGATTTTGGTGTTGTCTCCGGATATGCTGTTAGTACACTGCATCCATATGAGCTTCAAAATGCACCATTTGGAAATATGTGCATTCTTTAATTTCACACCAATTACGGCTCTGCTTATTGTATCATTTTGTAAGCCTAATATGTTTTGGTGACTGTTTACAGCATATCACTCTTTCAGACATGGAATAACTTCACTCTGAGGACATATGATTGTCATCTGTTACATCTCCTTGTTTCTAAAGCATTGCTTTTTCAGTTAAAGGCTATTCAGGCATGTGTTTTGTAGACACGAACATAACTATTTCATCATCAGGTAACATATGTTTGCTAGAACATATAGTATTACTTCGTGTTACTCATTGTTAGACACATGCCAGAAATTTTTCTTTTTTTTGCCTCAGCTTATGTCAGATTTTTTAAAATACATATTTTTTTTAGTATCTCCACATGCTCAACATTTCATTTCCTGAAGTTAACACTAAATTAATTGAGTAACCAGTAGTTGCTGGTTGCTCATGAAGTGTGGGGTGGATGAGTGGTAAGTGAGGTGGATTGAGATCTGGCTGAATGGCAGAGCTCAGAGAGTTGTCATCAGCGGCGCTAAGTCTAGTTGGAGGCCGGTAACTAGTGGTGTCCCCCAGGGGTCAGTACTGGGCCCAGTCTTGTTCAACTTCTTCATCAATGACCTGGATGAAGAGTTAGAGTGTACCCCTCAGCAAGTTTGCTGATGACACAAAGCTGGGAGGTGTGGTAGATACACCAGCAGGCTGTGCTGCCATTCAGCGTGACCTGGACAGGCTGGAAAGTTGGGCAGAGAAGAACCTGATGAAATTCAACAAGGGCACGAGCAAAGGTCCTGCACCTGGGGAGGAACAACCCAATGCACCAGTACAGGCTTGGGGTGGACCTGCTGGATTGCAGCTCTATGGAGAGGGACCTGGGAGTGCTGGTGGGTGACAAGTTGACCATGAGCCAGCAGTGTGCCCTGGTTTCCAAGAAGGCCAATGGCATCCTGGGATGCATTAGGAGGAGTGTGGAGAGCAGGTCAAGGGAGATTCTCCTTCCCCTCTACACTGCCCTGGTGAGGTCCCATCTGGAGTACTGTGTCCAGTTCTGGGCTCCCCAGTTCAAGAAAGATGAGGAGCTACTGGAGAGAGTCCAGCGAAGGGCTACGAGGATGATGAGGGGACTGGAGCATCTCTCTTATGAGGAGAGGCTGAGGGAGCTGGGCTTGTTCAGCCTGAAGAAGAGAAGGCTGAGAGGGGACCTAATAAATGCTTACAGATATCTGAAGGGTGGGTGTCAGGAGGATGGGGCCAAACTCTTTTCAGTGGTTCCCAGCGACAGGACAAGGGGCAATGGGCACAAACTAAAGCATAGGAAGTTCCGTCTGAACATGAGGAAGAACCTTTTCACTCTGAGGGTGAGGGAGCAGTGGAACAGGCTGCCCGGGGGGGTTGTGGAGTCTCCTTCTCTGGAGATATTCAAGACCTGCCTGGACAAGGTCCTGTGCAGCCTACTGTAGGTGACCCTGCTTCAGCAGGGGGGTTGGACTGGATGACCCACAGAGGTCCCTTCCAACCCTGAACATTCTGTGATTCTGTGAACAGTGCAATTTGGACATCCTGATATATTCAATAGAAAATACTGACTATATCCTCAAATGAATGAATAGGCTGCAGAGATGTGAAATAACATGTGATAGTTGTGCAGGAGTTTGATAGAATATAAAGTAGATTTCCTTATATCTTTTGTAGCTTTTTTGGTGTATGATTTTTTTGTAGCTAGTGATGTACTTTGATTACGTTATGTGAAATAACCTAAAAGAATGTCTTTTGTTTTTTGTCATCTCAACTTTTTTATTTCAAAAGGGAGGAAATACTTGTTTAAACATGGAGAACTTTCTGGCGTACTCTTAACGGGAATTTATTTTCTTAATCAGATTTTTTTATTATCTATGTTATGTAAGGGGTCAGACTACATATTTGCAAGGACACCTTCTCAGCTTCAAAAACTAGGACTATGCTAGCCATGTTTCTGTTCATTCCTATAATCCTCGTTTCCGTTTGGTGATACGGTAAGAAGATTATATTGATTTTTAGATGTTCTTCAATTAAACGGGAAATTTCCTTTTTGACAACTATGAAAATTCAGTATGGAGCTGGAAGGGGATAGTATGTTGATAAATGAATACTGGCACTTAATGAAGTGCTTGAAAGACTGTAGAAATTTTGAGGTGCTAGTTCTGCCAGGTGTCCATGTACTTAGGTGTATGAGAGTATTAAGACTACAGACATCTGAATGCATGGAAATCCCATAAAAAATCCGAAGACCAAGACAGAGAACTGTTTCCATGGTTCTGTCAGACTGACCAAACCAAATCTAAACTGACCTAAGTAGACCAAGTGATCAAAGGGAATTCATGAGGCAGTGTTTCTCCGAAAGTCTTATTTAAAATAAGCTTTATTAAACAAATACCCTGTTGCTGATCTGAATTATAATAAAGAGTCTTGTTAATGCTATTTATATAGAAATGTTTGCAAATAATATTTTCTGCTAGTTGGCATGCTGATGTGCTTACTGGCAGTGCAAGGCAGCATGGTTGCTTTCTCCACTGATACCAGTTGTGTTGAGGCACTTCCACAAAGAAAATATACAAGCCAACAAATTAATAGCTTTACTAGTGCCTGAAATTGCATGCTCTGTGCTACGCAAACATTGTAAATTATAATATATTATAAATATATTTCAGTAAGGGAAACAATTATAATAGTTGAAAACACCATGAATTCATCAATGACAGTGTGATATGCACAGTTAGTAAAAAAATCCTGAAAAAGATACTTGCTATTACATCCAAGTGAACAGGCCTTCTGATTGCAAGGAGGCATTAATATTTGTTAGCATCACTTTCCAGGGAATGATACTAAATGCCACCTTGTTCAAAACCAGAGATTTGTTAATAAATTAAAAAACAACCTAAAAAAGTGTTCTGTTCTGACTCGTAGAACACTCTCATAAGGTAATCAGCATGTCCTAATACTTCATAAAATACAATCACCAGTCTCGATGTGGAAGAAAAACAATTTATGTGTGTGTGTATATTAGTTGAATATTCAAGAAGTTATATTAGGTTAGTGTTTTGAGATCTGAAAACAAGGAATTCTGATTAAATTATCTTTAGATTTAAAAAGATCTAGTAAGACATTATGTATTGCACTATTTAAAGAACTTTGCAGCAGATATACAATGAGTTGAATTCCCTAAGATGGTTAAAATGTTTATGGAAATTATGATTTTTCTTAAGCAATGTTCCTTAAAATATAATAAAGGAGAACTTCATGTGTTAAAACTATGTTTTTAACTTCTGTTATTCCAAATTTCCTGAAACTTTCTGAGACCCAGTGAAACTGCTGTTTCTTGGGATGTGTGTGAAGGTCTAATTATCAAGCAGTATAAAGTTTTTTGTGAACTCTTCCAGCTATAGAAAGGACAAAGTGGTATTGAAGTTGAAGGGAAGAAAATAAAATAATCGCATCTTTGTTCAGTTTCAATAGAAATTTACTAACTTTACCAAAAGCATACATCTTGGCTGGCATGCTCAAGAGGCATCAAGTTCTGACAATTTTTTCTTCTTATTTCAAAGCTAACGGACAGTGCTTTGTAGTAATTCAACCATCCATTCCAATCACAATACATTTATTTTATACTGAAGAATACTGTGGAATCAAAAGTGGAAAGTACTAGTGCCAGTAAAACTAAAACTAGCTGATTTTATAAGAGCCAAAATAGAGCTAAAAATACATTTTTATTGCTTTAGGAAGCATCCTTCCATTCCAACCCACACATGGTCTGTTTATGGCAATGTACAACTTGCATTATTTGCAAATGAGTGGTTGTTTACTGGGAGAACCCAGCCAGGCGCAAGGAAATTGGAAGCTGGAAATAATAAGGATTATGATTAATCAGTCTGAGAAGGTGAGCTCACTGTGTAATCCAGGAGAAAACTCATAGACTTGAAAGCTGTATTCACCACAGGGATACCTTAATTGGCTTTGCTTGACAGATATAAAAATGTATTAGAGATTTCTTTATTTGTTTTAAAATTATTCCAGAACTAGTTTCATGTATGTGGCTTGGTGTTTTGGTTTTTTTTTTGTGGGTTTTTTTGCATTTAAGTTTTCTAGAATAAAAATAATATGAACAGTTTGGAAAGTGTAACTGGAGTTTAGTCTGAAATAGAAAAGCTGTATTTTGAAAGCATGATGTTAAACATGGGCGGGGTTAGATGAGTTTCTGTGATTCTGACCTGTGTGCCAGGTCATTTTCATTTGCCAAGCAACTTTAAAGGTTGTTTGTTTGCTTTAATTAAATACCTAGTCTGATTTGGGGCATGGAAAAATGGAAATAAAACCCTAACTAGCTGTGCATATATTACTGTCCTGAAACTGTTATCATACCTTCAATGGGACACATACCACATGTTTTTATAGGCACCCAAATTATATTATAATGATACCACATTATAACCATGTAGCCTATGTTCTTTGAATTACTACTTGTCCTTCAAATATTCTGTGAAAGTTAGGCATGTAGGCGTTAGGTACATCTGTATGTACAGTGCGATTATCATAAATGTATCAAAGAAAGAATGAGGTTTACAGTTCAAGTAACTCATATCTTGCAGCCGAATTAATTCAGTCATTGAAGATAGATTTGAAAGTAGTTTTTGAGTTAATTATTTTATTTTGATAAGCTGGTAAGGATAAGCACAATAGCTACATGGCTTTGGCATTATTGATAGCTGGATGATTATAACAGTACAGTACAATACCCTGTTGGTATTGTAACTCTACCAATCACCATAGATGATACTATTTTTAAGGTAATTTAAGCAGTGGCACATTTCAAATGTGAATCAAGAATGGGTAAATGATACTTATCCTGATAGTGCTAAATATTTCGTTGTCAAGCAATACATTCACAAGAGCTTTATGGCCAGTGAAAAGAATCATTATATTTAGAACAGCAGCTGTCAGTACAGATTGGATCTGCTTATTGTAGAGTCTTTTCTGGTACAAAGGTGTTTCTTTGAAAAAGCTAACCTCATTATCATTAGATTAAAATAAATAAATAAAGCTGTTTAGAGAACTTGAATATTCCTCCTGACCTCTTGAGTGCATTTCTTTTCATTTTGAGGAAGAACTGCTGCTTTGTTTTTAGTACAGAATGGTACATCTTACATTCTGGTATATGACCAGACACTGTATGAAAAGGTGAGTAAACTGGTGTGAGATATCATTCTCTTCATGCTTAAAAAAGTATGCTAAACACTGATGCTCTGCTTTAATCCTCTTTTAGGGGAAAAAATGAAGAGAAGTAAGGGCCAATGAAGTCTTGAAAAAGCATGTCTTCAGGTAGACTTGCAGCTAAAGAATTGCCTGAAGAATTGAAAGAGGAAATTTTTTTTAATGGACAAACTTCAAGGCACCTGTAATGCTAACCTTAATAAATGCTTATTTAGAATGTTCATAAGCTATTACCAAGGTGGTTGTTAACTTTTTTTATACTTATTAGAAAGTTAATATTCTGGAATTAAATTAATGCCTGCTTGGAAGACAAAGTAAATAACATCGATGTTTTGTTCTGAAGACATTCACAGTATAGTAGATTAAATGAATAATTGAAGGAAGAGTACTGAAATAGTGCAAGGAATACTCATCCAAAGGAGTCTTGATTAATTTTATTTATATATTCTATAAATGTCAGGCTTAGTTTAAAAAAAGTTGAAAATAGGTCTGCATGGTGAACTTGAAAATCAGGAAGCTGGAGTGTAGATTTACATCAATCTAAATGTTCTGGATTGGCACGACTGCAGTCCTGATGCTGTTTCATTGTTCTGAACTTGAAAAATCCCCTTACTATTCCTACGAAGATTTCAATGCCATAAGGACCTGTGTGGGAAGGTCAGAGGAAATTTTGGGCCAAGCACTATGCACTATGGTCTCAGGGGTCAGTCCGAAGCAGCAGAAATTCAGACAATTTTGCATTTGTTGACCTAAAAGCTATACATCATGTATTGATGCCCAAGTCTTTGGCAGTGTGGATGTTGCACTGTGTGCCATTTAGCTAAATGGATTACACTGCTATGAGTTTAGTGCACTCTGTGAAGGAATATGAAGAGGTTAATGTGAGGAAGTCAGTGTTCTGTAAATTAATATCCTACCTTATTGCACAGTAATTCTGCTGCATAAATGACCTCTGAATTGTAGTGGGCTCAAAGTATTTAATAAATTTTTCGATTGTAGGATTAATAATAGCATTTAACTCATGTTATAAGCACAGGCCGTATCTATCTCAAATATTTTTGCCACGTTTCACACATAGTTGAAAAAATCTATTATACCTTTTCTTAACAATATACTAATCTTCAGATTTTCCTGTGGGTAGATGTACATTGCACCTGAATACATAGACATCTTGATTTTTTTCCCATTTTGTGTGACTGCTTTTCCTCAGCATGAGCATTAATAGTGGTGCTGGGATTTCTACGTAACTCCTAATACCGATGTGTATGCTTAAGATTCATCTGTAAATTTCAAGCCAAAGGAGTCCTGGTTCTTTGTCTGTAAAAATCCATATGATGCAACAGCAGTGCTTCAAGCAATATCTCATTCAAGGCCCTAAAAGCTGTAATTGCCAATACATCTTTCCACAGTTTCCACAAGAGAAATGTCACAATTTTGCTTTTCACTGATGCTAGATGGTTACCAAAATTCAGTCAGTCTCCTGTTGGATAAAAATGCTGGTAACAAGTCATGAATGCAATGTTTTCCTTACGTTGAATGGGGTCAATGAGATTATCAATGAGATTTTGACTTGACAAAGCACTCTCCTACAACATAACATCCTTTTTGAAGAAAACATATAATTACATAGTTGTTTGATTTGCATTAGGACATCAGCGTTGCTGAAGCACACTGAGCTAATGTGCTTTTCTGAAAGAGGTGAATTTATTAATATTTGCAGAAGAGCAAAGTACTGGAAAAATAAAATGAGAAAAAAATTTTCCTACACATTTACTTATCTTTGTAAACTAATGAATTTGGGCTCTTTAAGTTATCCATTGCATATATTTACAAGCATGACTGTATGAACCAAGTGGTTCTTACACTGCAGTAGGAAAAAAAAATAGTAAGAATGTTAATTGTCTTAAGAAATAACTTGACAGGTATCCATCTAAACTATTCCAGACAAGCAAAACCTTGTATACTGCCTTCTAAATTATGATCATGTTGGTTCCTGCAGCCTTTGAGTGTGGGACTTTTTGGTTTTTTGTTTTGTAGTATTAAAGCTATTTTTACTGTAATAGAAGTAAATTCTTTATACCTTTGAATAAATAGTTGGTGGAAAAGTTCATGCTTTGATCTACAGACTGTGTATCTCTCCATTTCCTTCTACCTCCACAGAATAACTTTGTATGTATTAAAAAAACAGAGAGAGGAGAATAAGCTGAAGAATACACTTCATGTTCTGTCATATCCAATATTACTATTTTGTTTCTACTACTGAAAAGAACTACTGCTATTCATTTTCAAGACACTATTTTAGATGCAGGACATGAAGTGATAATTTCAGATATTCACAGTAACATTCACATTTGGTCAGTCTAGGATCTTGTAGTAACATGTGTAGCCAAGTAGTGAATTCAATCCACTTGTGTCAGTCTCTGTAGGAATGCATGCAAAGGTGATAATCTCTTTTTGAAAATTCTGATGTTTTCAGTACCCAGTTGTACTCAAGAATATATATGGGACAGGAAAAATATTTAAGATATTTTCTGTACCTATTTCCCAGAGATAACCTGAGTATTCCTGTCTAAGAACTTCCATGCTATTGCACAAATGTAGGAAATAGGTGATTTCTCTCATGGTTTTTTTTCTCATATACTGTATCCCATTTATGAGATTGATGTGTATTTAATATCAGTCACTTCTAGGGAGGATAAGTAAAAACTGATACATGATAAATGTTCATCACCTCATTTATGTGTTCCTAGTGTGTGGTCAGATGTACTACCATGAGGAAGAGAGCATAACAAGCAATTTTCACAACAGATCAATCTCCCTCTTTAAATAACAAATGCCTTTTCAAGTTAACCAAAAGTTAAACTCCACTAGAAACAAGAGAACTGGAAACAAAGCCATTCAAAGATTTGAAATACAGTTTCCCCTATGTTTTATGACAGCCTTGTCCAAAATAAGATGTTCTATATATTGTTAAAAAAAGTTACTTACTTTGCAGCTGTTTTGAATCTTAGAGTTTGTGATTTAGCAAGCTCAGTCTGAAACCATATCTCTGATGTAGGTAAGCAGAGGTCATTCGCTGACTGAAAAGATTTTTTTTATTTTTAACAAGATCAGAAAAATTCTGCCTTCACTGTGGAATGCATGGATTGTCGGAAGGCAAGTCTTTGAATCAGCATCCAAAATGTTGTGACTTTTATTTGATTTGTGAGGTACAATGTGAGTAATTTGGGAGATTCTCAAACAAATTGCCTTTTTTATTTTTATTTTGTACAGTTTTTCTTTTTTTTTCATCATGTAATGTGCTCTGTAATAACTTTGCTTTGCTGGTTCTTGTTTGCGTAGCATTATCATCAAGTAATAAATCCTTCTTTGCTATGTAAGAAACAATAGATATCTTCTCTTCTAATGTTCCCCCAGGAAGAGAAATCCACCTGAATTGATTAGGCCTAACCAGTGGTCTGCGTAAGAGAAGAAATAAATGAGTTTTCCCTTCTTAAAAAGCTGTGTCATATTAATAATATTTTATTTTAATTGGGATAAATACATTCATGCTTAATATTCTGTATATATTTAATAGTCTTGACAGTCCAGGATGGCATGCATCTTTATCTGGCTTCCCATCAAATACCACAATATTGCAGAGTAACCGTGTTGGAAATAATGTAGGTTAGCTTGTGACTGGAATCACAAAAGATCCTCTCGACAACGTGGCCAATAAATTGTAGCACACATTTCAGTACACTTCTATTTCGTGTGTTTCATACAACCTGTTTCTAAAAATGGCATCCAAAGCTCTTACTTATTTACAAGACCATCTGGATGGTAGATATGTAAAAGAACTCTTAAATTTGTAAGCATGAATTAATTAAAGAAAGAGTTCTGCTTTATTTGGTACATAATTTTTTTTACTTTTCTTTAAATTATGCTTTACAACAACCATAGATAATGCAGTTAATTTCATAGGTAAATTTAAAAAAAAATCAAATTATGGTAAATAGGCAACAAAACCTAAATATTCATGAGAGAGAAAATATTTCAGAATGCTGATCCCTTGTGTGCTTCCACAGCTCATCTATGCTGTTGCTGTCTCATTTCCACATTAGTGGTAATTTTATGCCTTATAGATGCAAAATTCTTATCGTTAGTGGGAATTCTAAATATTTTGATAGACTGGAAGAAGCAGAGGGAGTAGGAAACATGAAACTGGAATAAATAAGGGACGTTTGTATGCTGGCTGATCTGAGTAGGAGAGCACTAATGAATGGGACTGGTAGTGAGCAGGTAACTCTAAGGTACTGAATGTCCTGGAGAGATCAGATTACTAGTGCTTGGATAAGGAGAGTGGAACTGGAGTGAAAAAAATGAGACTGCAGACTAAGAAATACAGATTACGAAAATGAATCAAAGAAGAGAGAGAAGTAGAAGTGTGCTAAGGACGTGTTGGCTGCAAAGACAGAGAAATGATTGTGCTGGTGTGAAAAACCATACATATTAGAGAAAATGTGTTTGAGAGCTGGAATGAACCTAAGATTTCTGTATCTTGTCTTTCCGCTCTTGTCAGGAAATACCAGTGACACTCTCCAGCTAGAATGTGCCATTCTTGGCAGGGTTATTCCATGAGAAAGATGACAACCTACTGCTTTTATTACCTGAGATAAAAGTACCTCTTTAATGCAACTAGCAGAGTGCTGTCTGGCACAGCCTTGTTGATGACCTATGTGCATACAGATATGACATGATGTAATTAAACTCCTGTTATTCATAGCCTTTAAAACACAGAAAATTATGCACAGACTTCTCCTTCCCTGTTTGTTCAATGTCAAATTACCTCCCTTGTCCATATACATATGCATTATGATACTGCCTGTAATTAAATAAGCATGTACTGTGGTTTCCACTGGATTGCTGTCTACTGTGGCACTTTGCATATTAATCAGGGCTGGGAACATGCCTTGGATTTCTATCAAGAATAGTGAAGAAAGCTGTCATCTGTGGGACAATAAAGTTAATGAAGAAGCTTGAAGTATAGTAAATGAAGCAAGGATTTGCAAGATTAAATGTGGCTTTGTGGTAAAATGTGGTGAGCTGGGTTTTGCCCAGTGATTACTAAGGTTAGCTTATGATAGGATGCCAAACTTAGCCTTTTATGTTAAACGTATACTGAGCCTTTCAAAGACAGGCAGCATAACAAATTGGTTTCCAAGCAAAAATTACAAATTCTTCAAATTTCATCTTTATAGTCTTTATCACTATGTGGTACCATACCCACAGTTTTCACAGTTAGCCACTAATAGCGTGGTCTTCCTTTTCTACATGCTTACTTTGTGACCCTTGATAACTGTAAATGTAACAAATGTATCATGTAGGGGATGTTATCAGTTCAGGTGGTCAGAATCATTGCACAACCAAAACAAGTCTTGGTTCTTTGTGAATAATTGGGACGGCTGCAAGACAAGGGACTCCTGAATAATCCCTTTAGGCGCCTGGGCCTTGGGAGAACAGGTATGCAAACTATAGAGATAAGGAGGCTGCAGGATAATCTGAAGACCCCGCTGATCACTGAGAGACGCCAAAAAAACATGCGTGACGGACATTACCATATACTGATGAGTTCTCAGAAAAACCATTACTATGATAAGCATTTCTTGGAAATGTAATTAATATGTATGTTAACATAGCATAAATGCCTAGTAACTGTGTCTATTCGGTGCAAACATTTGGAGGACAGATCCCCTGTGTGCCCGGCGCCGTAATAAAGAATACCTGCTTAATAGTCTGCCGACTATTGAGTCTTCAATTCCGGCTTTTTACAGCATCACCCTCCACATCCATTCTGGACTCATAGCTGTAGTTGCAATAAAAGACTAGATATACTTCAAACACACAGTTCTGTCTTAATAAAATTAGGTCTTCTTGTAATGTGATTAGGCATTTCAAATTATTGATAGTTTTTATTTTAATCTTTCTGTGCATCCATCTGTCAAATATAGGAAAATAAAAATAAAATGTGGAATGCACTAATGCTGAAGCAAGGATATAACTTAAAAACATGGCACTGAAGAAAGAATAATGGATTTCTTTAAGGGTTTTAATGGTGTAAGGTCAAAAATGTGTGAGGTCACAAATGAGGCTAAAACTGAAAAATACCACACACAGCATCGTGATTCGTTTCGAGGGTCATAGGATAATTCAAGTTGGAAGGGTCCACTGCTTTGCTGGTAAAATGCTGAAGTATTTCCTTATAGCCAGTCTGAATCTCTTTTGTTTCAAATTGTGCCTGTTACCATCCCACAGTGTACTGATGTGAAGAGGTTGGGCTGATGTTTTGTTGTTGCGGTTTTTTCTCTGCTGTTGTCTATGGAGCTTCATTTAGAAGAGCAGACCCAGTTTCTAGGCACAGAACTATGTAAAGAAAATTTTGTAAGGGTTCTGACACTGTAAGAGACACGGGGAGAATCTGGACCAGAATCTTGCTAACTCTTTAATTGTACGCATAGTAGTCTCAATTACTCATTTTGGGCAAAGAGGAATAACTGTGTTTTACATTACTATATTCTAAAGGGATGAAAAATATTCCTAGCTCTTGAGTAGAGGGACAGGTGTGAATCCTAAATCTTAAACAGGAGCAACAGGTTTTCTTTTCCTATGATCTTGTGATCTGTCTCCCCATGCATTCCCACGTGTGCTGCCCTAGTTCTTGTATTGTTAATTTTAGTGCTTAGACAGTAGTTGGCCCAGCTGCATTATGCAGAAGAACAAAGTGTTTTTTTTTTTCTATTTGCAGGTGAATGATCGTAAGGTCTTGAACAGCCTGATATTTCTTTTTTGGTTGAAAAATATTTTCTGCTAAGGTCTTTTTTGCCCAGAATGTTATTGACTAAACTTCTGAAATAGCCAATGTTGATGAAACACAGCAATTGTTGGAATGCTGCAAGAAACGGTAGAGACTAATAGCTGTTTCTCTTGGAAAAAAAAAGTTAATGAGGAAATGTTCATTGTATATGTTCAGCAGATATTTTAAATCTTACACTGTAAGTGTTTGGAATGGGAAGTCATTTTTAGTAAAACAATAAAGATGCTTGCTCATTTTGGGGGGGGACAACACACTTTATCCCTCTTGCCTCAGCCTAGAATTTTACCTTTTCAGTCAGATCAACTTGTTACAACACAGATTTTCAATAATGCAAAAATGCTTTTGCAAAATTAGAGTTGTCTGCTGAGATCTTTCTCATTGTGCCTTGCATGATGTGTGTGGGGTTTTTGTTTGACTGTTGTTGTTAGGATGGGGTTTTTTTATATCTCGGGGAATTAGACTTTTTTCCCCTTTTGTTCTTCTGCTCATTTTGCTTCCCTGCTGTTCCCTGTTGTTGCTTGAGGTTTTCTGAGGACAGAAGATCTCAAGAGTCAACAGAGGTCAGGAAAAGAGTCCTTTCCCTTGAAGATCTATTGCATCTGGCCCCAAAAATCTTACTTGAAGTTGATGTGTAAAAAATAAAGAAAAAAATCTGGAATGTTTAGAGTTAGTTACTGGCTTGAAGACTTTATAACACAAATTGCCAACAAAAAAGAAAGGGAAGAAAGTATTACACTGTCTACAATTTTTAGATTGAGACCTTGGAGAAAAGTAATCTTTTAAAAATAAAATAAACTATATCCAGCCTAGTTTTGGTAGCTTTGGCTGAATTTGGGCTTAAATTTGCCTAACCAAGTGCCATAAGCCTGTTGTGAGAGACAATGTAAGACCAACATGGAAACATGAGCAGCATCTGTGTGTCAATTCAGTAGGAGCAAAGCTGGTTTTATAAACCCTACTGTCCTCGACAATTGGTTCATATGCCATTTATTACACCCTTTCTCCTGCATTCAGCTGCGCAACGGTACAGCATACTCTTGTGCCCTCCGGCAATCCACCGCTCTGACCCCCTCCATGTTCACCTTGCACTCAGTGTGGGTGTGCTTGCCAATGTAGCTTGCCAAGTCAGGGTCAGGTACAAAAGGAAGTCCTATTTTTTCTATATATGTGTTTATTTAATTTTAAAGCTTCATTGTATCCTTAGCATCTCTAGCGCAATGGACTGCCACCTAGCTTTTCTTTCTTTTATTCTGTCCTGTATTGTCCAGCTAGATAATCTTCTTGACGTGCAATGATGTATAAACTGGGGAAGTAGAACTTGGACACAAACCCAGGAGTAAGCTAATGTTAATACAGACATAGCTGTAGGGAATAGGTTGTTGGTCTTTTGCTGCCAGTTCGCCTTTGCAGGCATCTACCTTCTGAAGCAGAAAAAAGGAGTCCTGCTTGGGTCTGCATCACATAGTAGCCTCTAGTTGTCTTTGGTTACTTCATGTTTCTGAGAAGTTCTCTTCCAGGTCTGACATCAGGATTGTTTAAGTCTCCTGTGTGAAACATGGGTCTTACAGTATAAGGCTAGCATATTAAACAAATAATGCAACATAATTCTTAGGATGCTCTTGAAACAAAGACAAAAGATAACAGAATAACCCAATGTTCAAAATATCAATACTCAGTTGTATTCTGAACTTTTATCAGAGAACAAATTAAGGTATTTGCTTTCTGTTTGGTGACTTTACTCCATTTTCCTCTAAAATTTTAGACTGTTGCAGTTGGAATGGCTGAAATTTCCTTTCCATTTTTTCATGTGCTCTAATAACCATGCAAAACCTGACTGGAGAAGTGGAAATGATGTCTTTGTGGAAGCTTTTGCCCTCCTTTAAACACACGAAGAGGCACAGTAGGTGATGGTACGGGAAAGGAAGCTCACTATGCTTAACTTTTTTCCAGCAAAAAGGAGATGAAGGATTTTATGGAAGTGGAATAAATTAGAGGTTTCTTTATGACTTGTAATTAATGCTGGAATTGAGTAGTAGAGAATGAAGTGTCCAGAATTTGATTTCTGCTGTCTCTAACCAGAATGTGGACACAAATAATAATGTAGCTCTAGGCTTGATTCTCACAAACATGAACAACCCGCACAAGGCCTGTTCTGGAATAAATTTGGGTTTATTTGTTTTCAAAATTTGAATGGCTTGCCAATTAATTGATACGACATTTCATGTGGTTTTATTCTATCTTCTTGTCACATATCCTAAAAACTGAGCTTCAGCTCAGAGTATGTGTTAATACAATGAGTTGGAAAAGCACGTCTGATAAAACTTTTTGGTGGAACAAATAATTTATTGGTGCTAAAACTTTTTGTATAAATGTGTTTTTGAAAACAAAAACTTATGTGGAACCAAGCAAGCTGGTTACTAAAGGAATAGAAGCATACAGGATTGGCACTTTCCATGTTTAAATTGGTAGACTGTGTTGGTACTGAAAATAATAAGGGGCCATATTAAAATACAAATACTTAAAAAGTTAGTATAGTAATAAATAGGTAGGAACTGTACATTTGTAATTATCTTTAGGGGTCAGGAAGTAGAACTGAATGGAAAATCTGTTGGTGTAAGCAAAGGAATAGGAAGACTAGCTTGGTTTTCCTCAGCTTTGTTGTCTCCATGTTGAGAAGGATAAACTAGCTGTGTTGTAAATATGTACAGGATACAAAATCGTTCATGTGCAAAGTTGTGTTTTTCAGGGCATTACTCTGTCTGTAAATAGCCTTTTGCATTCTGAAGGACATAGCATGGACTTCTGGTTCTGAAAGTAGATTGCCCTAGGGGATCATTACACAATGATTGCAGAAGACCTGGAAATTACCCTTGATTTGGGTCACATGAAGATACTAGATGCCTGAAGTGATATTTCTCATGCCTATCCCTGAAGGTCCTCGATGTAATAATGTCAAAGGAGTGAAAGTCACGATGTTTGCAGTAACTTTTGATGGATCCATTTAGTCCTTTGGCACCATTTTAAGGGTACGGACTCATGCTCTAGTCTCCAGTCTAAATTTAGGCTTTCTTAAAATTATTAGCCATTGCTAAGATTATCAGATGTTCTACATGACAAAATTCCCATATTATGCAGCCAAATCCAAGGCTCCACATGAAAAGGAATTAAATGTGACTTTTCCTATATCTTCTTGTAACTTACTCCTCTCCCAGCTCAGGTTGCTTGAAAACTGCTGCTAAAACACATACAAAGAATCGGTATTTGTTCAAAGGATCCACTGCACTGTTGCCACGTGGTTGAGATGCGCGTGCTCGAGTGATGCACTCCCTCCATTTGCCCTGTTGGGATCACAGAATCACACATAGAATCACAGAATGGTAAAGGTTGGAAGGAACCTTTGGAGATCATCTAGTCCACCCCCCCTGCCAAGGGTCACCTAGAGCAGGCTGCACAAGACTGCATCCAGGTCGGGTTTGAATGTCTCCTCAGAAGGAGACTCCACAAGCTCTCTGGGCAGCCTGTTCCAGTGCTCCCTCACCCTCAAAGTAAAGAAGTTCTGCCTCGTGTTCACACGGAACCTCCTATGCTTCAGTTTGTGCCCGTTGCCCCTTGTCTTGTCACTGGGCACCACTGAAAAGAGTCTGGCCCCATCCTCCTGACACCCACCCTTCAGATATTTGTAAGCATTTAGAAGATCTCCCCTTAGCCTTCTCTTCTTCAGGCTAAAAAAGCCCAGCTCCCTCAGCCTTTCCTCATAGGAGAGATGCTCCAGTCCCCTCACCATCCTCGTAGCCCTTCGCTGGACTCTCTCCAGTAGCTCCTCATCTTTCTTGAACTGGGGAGCCCAGAACTGGACACAGTACTCCAGATGGGGCCTCACTAGGGCAGAGTAGAGGGGGAGGAGAACCCTTAATGCACCC
>Ga0065711_1007190_pt1 | contig 21075 bp, 11 predicted proteins | sample Hoacrofraction12_FD_59098 | JGI IMG/M metagenome (GOLD analysis project Ga0065711, IMG submission 59098) | Hoatzin crop microbial communities from Cojedes, Venezuela - Epithelial fraction 12 v2 (version 2) | ecosystem: Host-associated > Birds > Digestive system > Esophagus > Crop | place...
TCTAGGAATAAAATGGCAGGATGGGCGCCGTCAAATCCCAATGGATGTCATCAACAAAATAGCAGCTATGTCCCCACCAACCAGCAAAAAGGAAGCAGAGGCCTTCTTAGGTGTTGTCCTTCTGGTGGGACAGATGTACTCCCAAAAGGCTTGATTAAGTTGCCAGTCCTCTGGATGCTTTCCAGGAGCAGTTTAAGCAGACCACGGTTTGTCTTGCCCTCTCTAAAGGGAAGAGAACCCCCTAAAAGAAGGTGCACCCTGCCCAAGGGGTTTGTAGGGCACATGGAGAGAAGCAGAATAAAATCTGTTAGTGTGAAAAGTGGTAGGGACGCAATGTGCCACCTGCTGATCCATTGTGTTTTGGTAGGTGCTGTGCAGAAGTAGGTTAAGGGAGAATTTAAAGGAGGAGAATGAAGAGGTTTAACCAGTAACTTAGTGGAGTTTCTCCTCTGTGCACGTGTGAGGTGACTTTTGCAAATGAACCAAAAAGCTGTACAGTTCACTTGAAAAAATGTGTGAGAAATAAGAGGGTGGGCATCAGTGTAGAAGGGCTTCTAGAATGAAAAAAAGTAGGTCACATATAATGTACTAGAGAAAGAGGAGGGCTACTTCGCGCTCTCTGTTTATGGCAAGCCTGCTGACTCCAGAAAACTGTCCTGACATCATCGTTCTGCGCAAACGGACCAGAGATGGGAGTGCTGAGGGTGCAGTGAGGAGGAAGATGAGCCATTAAAACTTGAGATGAAAGCTTGTAACTGCGTGATTTGTAATGAAAGGTTGTATCTCAGAAGGTACAAAACATAGACAGTGTCTGAAAATACAGGGGTAATTGATAAGTGGAAAGTGATGCTGGCTTGCAAATTGTTGCAACAGAGAAAGAACATAGCAACAGGAAAATTGAAATATTTTTTTCTTGCTAATACCCAGTTTCTAGTGACACTGCAGACTATTACTTATGTTTAGCTGCTGTCAGTTTGTTTTGGTGTAGAACCCTGTTTTTCCTGAACAGCTTTCTGCTGGGTCGTTCTATGAATGGGGTATCTGATCTTTGTAAGAGCTTCCCAAAGGGAATTGTGTAGGTAGTTATGTCACTATCTCTACACTGCTTGCCCCTCCCAGTGAGGCTTGGACCTCTTAAGTGAGTTTTAGCCAAACTTACAGAGAATTAGTGGTTTACAAAGTATGAAGTTTCCCTAAAGTTATCGGCTGAATAAAGCAGAGGTACCGAAGTATACTCACCTCCTGAGGTGGTATTGCAGTTCCACAGCCATTTTGAGGCAGTGCAGCCAGCTGGCCGAAGTAGCATAGACTTGGCTTGGAGCTGGCTGAAGCATCGCCACAGCACTGAGAACAGGACTAGGGGTACCAAGTAATGCAGTTAGCATGTTGTAGCCCTTAAGCTATTGCTGTGTGTTATGGTTACCTCAGATTTTGCTCTGATAAATAAAATTGCCCAAGCTCACAGTCATCTAGAGAGGGAAAATACTTGAGTGATCCAGCTGAGTCCTATAAATAGCAAAGAACAGAAGCAAAGAAGTTGTGCTTGGGGAAATGTGGAAGTAAATATAGTCAAGTGTAAATTTTAGAAAGGGATGGGTTCCCCCCACTTGTTCTCTTACTTGCCTGAACAGTTTAAAGACTCTTTATAGAAAATATGTTCTGTTCTGTCTTGCAGGCTTTTCTAGGTTGCCAGGAGAGTGACTTGAAATTTCTTAGATAATTTCTAATGAATAATGTAACCACTCTCTGAATCAAGTGATGAAATTATAGGTTTTTTTAAACAGTTACGTTGATGAAGTTGAAAGTGCCTCACCTGATTTCTGCTTCAGGGATTGCATTTAACTACAGTGAGATTTCTTTTCAATAATCATGTAGTATCATGGCTTTAAACCATATACTTAATCGATTTTTAAGACTTTGAATAATTAAAATTTAAATAGATATTTCATTTGTAAGATGTGTTTTATTTCCTGCTTCCTTCAACACAAGCATTGGAGAAATGGGCTCACTTACGTGCCTCTTTCCCAAAAAGGCAGTGGAAGAGGGTGTTGTGTTTTAGTCCACGTCTTGAAAAGTGGGGAATGTAATGAGGGCCTTTGTATGTTTTTCCAAGCTCTGACATTTGCCCTGGATTCACATGAGGAGCCGAAGGAACACCTCACTTTGACAGCTGTGACTCGCTGTGGCTGTAGTCAGATGACAAAGCCCAGCAAAGCACAAGCATGTGTGCTCGACTGAAGTGTGAGGAACAGATTCAGCCCCACTAAACCGAGAGTTCAGCCAGTTCTTGCCAAAACAGAGCATATGACCTCATTGCTGGTAGTGCAAATATTGGCAGTTGCACGCAAATGTCTTCAGTCCCTCAACTGGCTGTGAGTGTTTGCAGCCAAACCAGAAGGGGAGAGGGAAATGCTGAATGGGTGGGGCTGTGTCCTCCTTGAAACCAGCTGAGAGGATGACCTGTTTTCTCCCCTTTGAAGCTAGAGCATCTAGAGGCGTAAGGCAACTTTGAAGTCAGTTATGTGTATTGTAGCTTTCATGTAAATATTTCTCCTGCAATGAAATAGCTTGCTTATTCCTCTGCTCTTTGTTTTTTCTTTCACTCCCACACAGTATTTAGCCCATATTAGAGATGTATAAATGTGACTTCCACTTAATGTTGCTATTTATTAATAACATTGTGGTTGCTATTTTCTCAAATGCGCTTTATGTTTTATACTAATGAAGAACAAACACCATCTTCCAAAGTGTAGTAAATGTAAGCCTGTTGACTTGAGATGGTGAATCGTGAGATCTTTGTGTAATGCGTATGACTTGGGAGCTGTTTGTCACAGAGTTTATATGCACTTCAGTCTCCTTTGCTAACATACCTGGAAAGGGATATTCATCTGCCACAGAATAAAATGCATCCCAGCTGCCAACTGTCTTAATGCCTGCTGTCCTGCTACCAGCAGTCCAACCCTTCCTAGAACGGTGGTGAGCAGTGAGGCTTTCTAGGATGGGTCCATTCAGTCTTGCCTCTCTAGCAGGACTGTGATGTATCATATTGATGATTTTGTTAGTAGCTGGAATACAGAATGAGGAGGAGTGCTTCAGGTAAAACCACCTGCAAATGCTACTTCAGTCCTAATCCTGAAACAGATTCGAGGTTGGGATTTAGTGATTAAGCCTGCTCGAACCGGATTCAGACTTGTGTCAAAATAAATCCTATCTCAAGACCTGAAAGTCAGTGCTGCATCAGATATTATTTTGATTTTCTGGTTCATATCCTAAATATAATGCTCTTAACTCAGGTTTTAAAGTTCTGCTTTGGAATTGTCTAACTGAAATCAGTTAGTAGAAGCAAACATCCGTAGGACTCTCCAACTTGAGTGTTGTCACCAGCTGCAAAATGCCTTTGGGTTTTTGTACCTCAAGTTTGTGGAGTTCGGATGCTTTTTATACCTAATCTTAGGGTGAGGAGGGTATTAATTTCGGAGGTGGTGTTCCTGTTGAATTATTTCAAGTGTGAGAGTGTGAAACTTACTGCTAAAAAGGCAAGGTTATTTCAGTGACCAAATAAAAAGAAACTCTCCTAAGCTATCTGTTTCATTATCTCACCTGCTGCTTTGGGTTGTTTCAAACATTTTGTGGTGATTTGAAAATATTGTGGAACACAACTGGGTCAAGCGTTGTGGCTTCAAAATTGTGAGTCCAGATACAGGGTGTTACAGACTGTGGGTTTTGAAAGTATTGATACTCTAGCCATCAATATATCTTAGTGAGAGCAGGTTGGAACTTAGTTTTCCATGAGGACATGTGAATGTTAGACACCATCTGTGATCATGAAGCTTTCTAGCTATGCCTCATCTCCTGTACTGCAGCTCCCAAGCCGGTGAATCCTGTTTTGTGCTGCAGTTCATTCATTGCTAAATGGTAGCTTGGATTTCTTCAGCTTGTTTACTTGTAATCATGAGCCAGCTTAACGAAGCAAACTGATGTTAGTGGAGGAAGAGCACTGATGCCCTGTTAATGAATTTGGGGATGATGTTAGTATGCTGGTGTGGCCTTCAGCTTGCTCATTAAAGGTCACCAGGGACAGTAAAGACTTGGATTCAGCCTCCATCTCTTCTCTTGATTAGGGGGAACAAGAAGGGGGAGAAGTGGAAGAGACGGGTTGTGCCGAAGCCTTTGAGATAAGTCATTTGCTTCTGTGGAGCTGAAAAGGAAACAAATTACATATTGGACAGAGATGGCTTAGAATGGCAAAGAAAAATCAAGAGATGTAAGGACTGAGATTAAAACATTGTGAGGGAAGAAGATGCCCTGGAGTCAAATGCACTTCCTGAAGTTGGAGATCAAACTGAGAATTAAAGTAAAATACTGAAGTTATAAGTATACTTTTCAAAGTGGAAGAATTATTTCACTTCAACTAATAAGTCACTTGATAGTTGCCATTAATAAAATTTATCTTTAAAAGAGATGACAGAAGGAGTAGAAGAATTCTTTACCTCCTCTTATCACTCCTCTACCCCCAAAAGAAAGCAGATTAATAATTCTTTCTGGCCAGTTCTCAAGAATACAAAGAGAAGAGAGACTTCCAGTTTGATTTTTCTGTGCTGTAAAGACTGTAGCTCAGAGAGGTGGAGGATGTTCTGTAATTGGGGAAAATGTCTACTGTAGCATCGTCTGCTTCAAAACAGCGTTTCTTTTCCTCATTTTCCCCCACCATGTTGCTGGCGGCATTGCACAAGGAGAAACTGCAAAGCAAGCAGCAGCTCCCGGACTGGACAGTTGGGAGTTCTTGGATGCAAGTCAACTGGTAACATGTCTGGGAAACAGTGACTGTGGAACTGCTGGGGAACTCTAGGTTATCTGGAGGCAACATTTCTAGTAGCCATTGTGGCTAGAAACACGCTCTTGTAGTTCAGAGTTTGTACAAACTCATGTATATAAGTGCTGTCCTGTCCTGCCACAGGTAGTGTGTGTGTGTGTATAGAGAGTTTCTTGTGTCTAGGGTCACTCCTGCGGCACCTGGGTTTTGACTGGTTTCATACAGATGTGCGTTAGACCATCTTTTGGACAGTCTCGTGAGAAAAAGTTGTTACTGCCTAAACTCTCTCCCGAGCTCTTTCTCAACACTGTCATCTTCATGGTTGTGGGACCTCTGGTTTGTTTGTTTTGAGCAGTGCTTATTATCTCTGGGCGCTCTTCTGGAATAGCAAAAGAACAACGCTCCGTGGGAGGAAGGCACTCAATCCTGCTGAAAGAATTGGATGCTCTCTTGGTATGAACACTTCCTTTTCAAAGACAGCCGTACGCTGATTGCAAAACAGCAGCCTGTTCCTTGCTAATCAGACTTTGTGTGTAGAAGATTTTCACTTGATATTTTGACATGAACCTGCCATGAAAAGTTTTTGCCAATTTATTGATGGGAAGCAGCATATTTTGTAGACGATTTCTCCTTCATCAGTGCAAGGGAGGAGGCTTTTTGGTAAATAATAGTTACCTTGTTTCCAGTAGCCTATTCTGTATTTGCAGTCATCTTCATCTGGAAAATGTTTCTTTGCTCTGTACCAGGATTCCTATGGTAGGGAGGATCTGCCAAATGCCTCCCTGCTCACAGGGGGTACTGCTGGACGGTTTATAAGCTCTTTCTGAGTAGATGAACTGGTCTATTTGTACTTTTCTCCTCCTTTTTCCTTTTTTTTTCTCCCTTTTCCTTTTTTTTTCCCCTTTTCCTTTTTTTTCTCCTTTTTTTTCTCCTTTTCCCTGTTGTTTTCTCCTCCTTTTCACTGTTGTTTTCTCCTCCTTTTCCCTGTTGTTTTCTCCTCCTTTTCCCTGTTGTTTTCTCCTTCTTTTCCCTGTTGTTTTCTCCTCCTTTTCCCTGTTGTTTTTCCCCTCCTTTTTCCATCAAGCCTTGCTTGCGCTAGCTAGCTATCCTTATTAGTAGCTTGCAACCTGTGTGGCACAAGCTGCCACTTTGTCCAGAGCCCTGCCTCATGTCGTAATAGGGAAAGGCAAGGAGCACAACGTGGTCATAGTGCACAAGAGAATGAGAAATAAAGGGAAGGTGCCAAGCTCTAGATGATGTTTGCTTATAGCTTATGAACGAAAGTGTGCTCACGTAAGTATACTAAACAGCATGCTGAGTATTTGTTGGGGGAACAGAAAGTTACTGAAGTAGTAGGTCAAAGTTCTGCAGCTGGCTTCAGGTGCGGCAGGGTTTTAGCACTGATTTGAGGTGTGTGCTGTTTTCAGATGGTGTAAACCTTCAAAAGATTAGAAGGGAGGTGAAATCCATGTCTTAATTTTAGCTCTCAGGCTTTCTCATGACTAAACGCTTATGTCAAGGATAGATAGGTTTTGCAAACATCTGCTTTGGAATATCTCTTCTGAATTACTCGAAAAGCCCTTTGTGCTTTGTCAGTTCTGCCTGTCTTCTGCGAAGTTGCAGCCTTTTTGGAGCTTGTAAACTAGCTGTGAAGAGGTAGCCGCATAGCAGCGTGCATGTGGTATGTGTATATATGCTGGATTTTCTTTTCACTTCAGAACTGAACAAGTATCTGAAAGAGTGAGATATCATTAGCCAAGTAGGATAAAAGGAGAATTTAGGGAAAATTTGTTTAATGCATGGCAAAGAACATAATTGAGAAGGCTTCAGTAGCCAAGTAGGATAAAAGGAGAATTTAGGGAAAATTTGTTTAATGCATGGCAAAGAACATAATTGAGAAGGCTTCAGGCAAGGTAGTGGAGAACAAGATGTACATGGGAGAAAGGTGGGGGAACTAGCTGGGGGAATGTCAGACTTCTGATGCTTGGTTCCAGTCAGAAATACCTGTCGCTGTGGAGCTGATCACTGAAAAACTGGGGGGGGGGACTGGGATCAGAGGCATGCTTTGGCTCACATGCCTCTCCTCAGTAAATTAGCTTTGCATTCCTATTCCCAATCATTGCTAAAATAAGTTATGCGTAAGGTGAACTGGTTTTGAACTTACGGGGTTATGAAACCTGAAGCAGCTTTGTCCCTCATTCCTTTCCATTGGCTCTAGAGAAAAATTTGTACAGTATTGGAGGTACGGGTTATTTTGCCTTCTCGATTGCAAAAACACGATGTGCATTCTGGACACAAACTTCAGGTTGGAAAATGAATTTGGGGCTGTCACAACGGCCCTCAGTGGAAAGGCAAAGAAGCTATTAATGGTACACGAATTAACTGTCAGCAAATAAAGAACTGAATACGTAGGAAGGAAAACTGAATGCTTGTCAAAAGGTTTTGTAGAGTTATATTTGGGAAGCAGAGATAGGTATATGGCCAAAAGGTTTTCTCTTTTTTCAGACCTCACTGTAAGCTTCTGCTGCACAATCCTAGAAACCAAACCAATCCTAGATCTTTTTTTTTTTTACTTATCACGGGTTAGCTTTGCTTAGAAACTAGAATGAGACACAGTGATTTCAGCACACAGGTCTTACATTTCTGATATCTGTGTGTGTTCTGTGTTTTAGTGACAGGTCTGTGAAAGAATCCCATGAGCGTTGCGGGGCACGCAGTCCTTCAATTCAGCCCTGCATACGGGTCCAGCGGAAGCACATACCGCAGGCCACGCTTATTGTTTTGCTGTCGCTATTTAATCTATTAAAACTATTTGCCCCATAAGAAAATGAATGGGAATATTTTCCCTGAGCTCAAACTGTTTCGGAGACACTTTGTTCAGATCATTTGCCACATTGGTATTGTTGTTTTCAAAATTGGAAGTGTCAGCAAATATTTCATTATTAAATGATGCCTCTCTTTAGTCCTTTTTTTTTAAAAAAGATGGACAGTAGGAAAACAGATGACTGAAAGTGATCTGCACTGAATGCAGGACTGTGCATTGCGTGCTCACTGGGGGGAAGAATGCGCTTGCTGGCTTGCTAAATTGAGATAATGCTTTGAATGTTGACAGACAGAAAAACGATCAGAGCTGTAGGCTGCTTTGCTGATGTGTGCACTGTCACGGGGAGAGATGGCTTGTCTTGTGCCAGTGAATCTGAACTGTTCAACTCTCTGCAAGATATTAATTAATTAAAGTTCCTTACAGCTGGGCTTGGAATGCAAGGTCTGTTTATTTGTGAAGGCAACTGGGCCAGGAACAAACAGCGGAGGTCACTGGTGGGGGCCTGTTGGGTGTTTTCGCAATGGCTGTTACATTACAGGCTGGTAAAAGACACTTTTCTGCTTAATTTATTGGTACATTGAAACAGTGTTACCAGACTCTGAAGTGTTTGTGTGCTTGTGTACTGTTAATACTTGTGTCCAGGATAGTGTTCTTTGAAGTGTGTCACTTTATGTGGGGAAATGTTTATTTAAACTCTGACCACTCTGGGTTTGCGGGCGCGTACTAATCTCTCCAAAGACTCCACTTCTGTAAACACTAGTATTCTTAAAAGCTACCCCTCTTTTGTCGATTAATTATACAACCATATTTGAAACCTGGCTTTACTTATCCGCGTGGACTTTGGAAAACAAACCAAACATGCCCAACGGCTGCATCTGGCCCGGGGTTTTGGGGTGTGTGCCGGGCGGACCTCGTGGCAGGCTTGCTCTGTGCTGCTCTGCTGCCGCTCGTCTGGTCGATGTGCTGTGACCCCCCGGCTCTGCTGGGCTTGGAGGTGGGCTGCTGCCGACTGCCGCAGCCTGTCCGGGGGAGATCAGGGTGTCTCCTGGATCGCGTGTCCACACGTGTCAGCTGCGGAATGACCTGTTTGGTTGTAGAAGGGAAATTGTCTTTCCACTGCAGCTCGAGGGCTGCGCCAGCGCATCTTTTTGATGCAGAAAGAGACGTGCACTTGTGCAGAGAAAGCATCTCTCGTTAGGCTGTAAGCATGAACTCTACTATTTGCTTAGTCTTTCCTGCACCATTTCTGCCTCTTCGTGCAGTTCTGTTAAATCCATCAGCATCATCAGATTCCATGTTTCTTGCGTAACCCTACCCTGCTCATCTTTATTAATCTCCTCTAAATAACTTTCAGATTTCTTTTACTCTGTTGCTGTGTTATTCATTTTCCTGATACTTAGTTCTTCAAAAATATTGTCTTGAGTTTTACCCCTTTATCCATACTGGATTACCAGAATGCATGAGCTTCCTGTATTGTGTTCTTATGGCTTATTTTTCCTCTGTCTGCTTAAAAAACCCAGCACTCTCATTAGTTTGTTTTTTTTAAAGAGTAATCATCATTATTGTTTGTTTGTTTTTTGTTTTGGTATGGGGGAGGAGGTTTTGTATTTTTAAGAGGACAATTCTTTGTGGAGTTTTTATGCTGAAATTTTTTAAATTGAGCATCGTAGCAGTTCCAGGTAGAAATGAACTTTTGTGAGCCATGATGCCAGTGGATCTGTTGATGCAGAAGAAAAGCAGCTCCTGGAAAAGCTGAGCCCATACCAAAACCACTAAAGTTCAGATCAGTAATTAATCTAGAAGTTAGCACGAGATAAACCTTGAGCAGTTTGGCTGTTGGTAGCAAGACAGCAGAGGGCAAATGGCTGACTGCTAAATCCTAACTTAGCTTTGAAGTTTTTCTGGCATCCCCCCCGGAATTTTTGTTCCTCCATTTATAAAATTTGGGAATTTTCTCTTTTAAAAATAAATGGGGACCTAGTACACCGTATTAGCTGGTGTGACACTGGCATTATTTCAGCGAAGGCAGGAGAACCGTGCTGAAAACCAAGAACTGGCTGGACTAGTTGGCTGGATATGGCTTGCTTTTTGGGTTACTGTCATCGCAGTGCCTGTGGAAAAACCTAGGACTGCGCTTTAGCCCAGGTCCATTTCCTCACAGAACCAGCGCGGTGTTGGCAGGGGTTCAGCTACCTCTACAACGCTTTCCCTGATGCGTCTCCTGGTTTTAAAGAAAGAAAGGAGCAATCTGTCAGCTTGCTTTCCTTGCTGGGTTTTCCAGCGTTGGTACTAAGTGCACGGGTTTGGTGGGACTGGGAACCTTCAGCTGCTTCTGTCTGGAGAGCAAGGCTGGACTCTCACAAGTGGCTGAAAATAAAAGTGTTTCCACCTTGTTTTGCTGCACCAGCACCTGCTGAGAAGCATTGAACAAATACTGAAAGCATCTATAACCAGTCCCTGGAGACATCCAGGCAGCAGATAAAAGAAGAGGGGCACCTGCTATTTGAAACTGTTAGGAGTTTACTCCAGAGTTGTTTATTTAATTCTCTTGGTGCTCTGCTTGTAATAACTTTTAATATTTTAGGAAATAAACTGTAATGAAACTTCTGGTATGTTTACAGAACGGACGGACACTGCTAAAGCATGGGATGTTGGATTCCTGCTACCATTTTCAAAGAAAGGAGGCTGCGTTGCCCCTTCTGCCCAGCAGACGTTAAGGTGACCTTGTTAACTGTTCTAGTTGGTGATGCCTCGCTGTAAACACCAGTATTTCTCTCTCTTGTAGCTGCTGAGAAGTCTGCTGTGTTGGCCCTGGTGTAGCTGCAAGTATGACTTGACCGATTCGCATTCATGGCTTTTGGATGATCGGGTGAACCATGGAGCTCAAAGTATGGGTGGATGGAGTCCAGAGGATTGTGTGCGGGGTCACCGAAGTCACAACTTGCCAGGAAGTTGTCATAGCCCTTGCTCAGGCTATTGGTAAGTCGCGCTGTCAGCTGGGTGTCTGGGAGTGGGGGGAAGCTGCTTTTGTGAAGCTAAACCAAGGGGAGGTGGGGTTGCACTGAGTGTCAGTAGGCATGAACATACAACGCGCGGTGGGATAACCTTGCAGTGTAAACTTGCAGCCGTTGGTTTTTAACCTGCGAGAGAGAGATAAAGAAGGAAGAAGGAAAAGAAGCACTTTGAAATCTATAAACTTGCGTTTAGTACAAATTTATTCTTTGAATAATAATGTGCTGCTGTTTGTCATTGTAAATACAACCTGGACTAAAGAAGGTGCTAAACTGTCAATGTTTGGAGTACAAAAGAAATATAAAAGCAGTGCAAGATAATTGTTTGGCTTTCACAAGCTAATAATGTGTATTGGAATTATACTCATTGTAAGTATCCGTAGCTATACTGGGGGTAGTATAGATCAATGAAATGGATCCTTCAGGTTGTCCTCTTACTCCTGCACTCCACATAACTCGGTACTAATGAAAGGGTAACTTGAAGTCTGTTCAGTGTCAGCTATTTGCTGAAGAGGTTGGGGAGGGGAGGGGAATTATTCGCAAGAAAGAGCATTCCTTCAGCCTTGTCAGATCTTTCTCAGCGATTGAGAGAATCCTGAATAAGCCTCAGCTTCATGCCTTCAGTGCTTCCTGGGCTGAATCTTATTCTTTGCTCAAATTTTGTAATTGGCTTCATATACTGTTTAAATTTAGGCATTAAAACTTACGTCTTTACCTAAAATGAAATTCAAAATTGAAGGGCTAGCTTTTGGATTTGTCAGTATTCCAGCAATTTTGCAAGATTGTATTAGCAGTCTGACTCAATTGCAAAATAACAATTTTCTAATAAAAAACAATTTAGGGCCATGAACACCAACTAGATTGACTTCATGCTTACATATAGACTATTTCTCTGAATCTGTGATGTTTGTTTATATAAATGTATACCTCTGAAAATTGTTTCCATGCACTTTCATCTGATGGAGTTGAAGACAGGCACTTTTTTATTTTTATATTGAGATTGAACACAGTGCTAGCATGTATATGCTGTGTCTATACACATCAAACACCTTTTAAAGTTTCATTTTAAAAGTGTAAAAAGTCAGTATGTCTCTAAAATCTTGTATTTGATGGTTAACTGTGAAGTATGCTTTTACTGTTTGTTAGTTGCAGCTTTTCATTTAATGCTAATTGGTTTATTAATTGCTTGCTTCCAGATCTCATTTTCTGCCTGTAGGTTTTTTAAGACAATTACGCTAGCATGATTATTTCCTAGTAATGATTAAGTGTTACATAGTTAGAAAAATAAACTGGTTGTGATAGACTTCTGTTCTTGACTGTGCTTTCAATATCTCTTTCATCCCATTTCCTTTGCCTCCTCCCACAAAACAAAAAATGTTTGACTCCCAGTTCTAGACAATAATTTGATGTTCTCCTGTGTAATTTCTCTTTGTTTTTTTCTGGTTTTTTGCTGTATCCTCATTTATTAGCCTGAACTCTGAAAAGACTCCATCAGCCCTGGAAACGCACACAGTTTTTGTCAGCTCGGCAGCCTTCCTTTTCTGTAACACGTCACCAGTTCATCTGGGGCATCCGACTCTGCTTCTATGCGGAGACAAATTTCAGTTGCAGCCAGAGCCAAATTAAGATAATCCTTTGGAAACTCCTCCTTGAGGCAAATACCCTTTCTGGAAAACACCTAGATAATTGCACTCCAGTTTCACACTGGGACTAGTAGGATGATATTAAACACCATGTAAATTCCGGTTGTGTGTCTTTGGCAGATAGATAAGCTTTCCCAATCTCCTGTCAGGCCTTTCATCAGAAAAGCAACCATATGTCTGCTCCTTTGATTTGGCTGTAGGTGCCAGCTTACCAGGAATAATTGCCACGGAAATTTGAATGGGAATCTGTTCAGATGTATTCCTCTAGCTCTCACCTGACATTTGGTGGTAGAAATAGCCAGTCTTTGTTGGCTTCCTCCTTGGTTGGCTCTGATCTTATTTTCCATTTTGCAGTCTGGCTCCCTCGGCAGCCGCATAGCTTAGCAGGACTTAGTATTATTTTGTCTGTCTGTTGGTCTGTCTGCAAAGTTTTTGAGATGCTCCTTTTGGTTTATTGTGTCTTACAGTTTATTGACTTAAATACAATGCAGTCGTCTTCACTGTGCCTGAAATGTGAACTGCAATAGATGTATTATTTGTGTTGAAGTGCAGTGTCTGGAGTATCTGCAAATTAACTTATTTTACAGCCACATCCACTGAAGAAGGCACAAGCCAAAGATACTTGGATTAAGACATCCGTAGTTCAAGAAGCTTCTCATGGACAAACTGAAGCTGCCTCTATTCTAGAGATATGAAAAGTAAAGCTTTACAATGTGTTTCAGAAACAGGAAAATCAAAATTATTATAGAATGGGCTGTGGTTGGAAGGCACTTCTGAATTTCACCTAGTCCAACTCTGGTGCTCAAAGCAAGGGCAGGTAGAGCAGGTTGCTCAGGACCGTGTGCAGCTGGGCTTTGAATATGGCAAGTATGGAAACCCCCTCACCTGTTCTAGTGTTCAGCCATCCTCGCAGTAAGAGCATTTTTTCCCTATGTCTAAATGGAATTTCTTGTGTTTCAAGACATTTCTTTTGCTGTCACTTGATGAAATGCAGGGCTGTGTCTCCTGATCTCCTGCTGTGATGACAACAACATAAAGGTTTCCGTCTATTTACTTTCCAGCTCTCCCCTTGTGTCATGGAAATTCAGTAATAACTTTCTTCAGGATACAAAAGTATTTATTTTTCTTTTCTTTTTAAATGCAAAGGTAGGAACTTGTGTTTTAGGACTGTTGTAGCCAGACAAAAACAGCAGGGCGTGCTGGGCTGTGCCCCTTTGTTAGGAAGTTCTGTCCCGTAGCCAAAGTGTAGTCTAATCCTTTGGCAGTGGAGTTCTGTTGCTTAACTGGCCTGGTTCATGCTCCTTGCCCTGTTCCTTACGAGCTGGTATCTGCCACTGTACACACTTTCAGTGGAAAGGCTTGTTTGTGTCTCTTCCTTTGGGGCAGGACTCCTGGCAGGTAACGTTTGTGTGAGCTGGTCTTGTGCTAGAATCTCCTTCCTCTGGCGTCCCTCTCTCAATCACTGAGGAATAGGAGCTGATTCTACTCCAAGTTTCTGTACAAATTAGGTTTTTTTTACTTTCCATTTGGCTTGGAGTTAAAGGGTTTGAATTAAATCTCATTATTTAAAATGACAAGAAGAGAAAGTTGTCTCTCTTGGTGATCCCAGCAAAGCTTATATTAAAAATATATGTATATATTTTAATGAATGTGAGAGAGAATAGTATCAGTTGGATAGGATTTTGGATAGTGCAATTGGTTGTGTCTCTAACTTAAGAGTTAGAAATGCTTTTAGCTGGAGGGAGGGTCACTGGAAATCTGTTTGAGACACACACAAAGCTATCCAGTTACAAGTTTCCAGAGAGTGAAATCACCTCCCAGTGGGATCTTGAAGAACACATGGTGTTACCTTTTACAAGTTTTATCCAGGACTGCTTTTTTGTTTTTTATTTTAAACTCGAGCTGCTTGCAGATGATGAAGAGGAAGATTTGGCCTTACAATACAGATTAAGAGAAGTGATCGTTTCATCAGGAGAAACTTAAGCCCTTACCAAAACATAAAAATATGCCACAGCACATAGTTTAAATGGAGAACATGAGTCTTGTTTTAAAAAATACTTTTGCCAGGAGAGATGAGCTGGATTTTATCACATCCATCATTGTCTATTTTGAAAATACACATTTGACAGTAAATTCTGCCGGTTTTTCTGCTTCCACTAGCTTTTCTGTGCATTCCGTGAAAATCATGCCAGAGTGGCTTCATATAAATGTTGGCTTGCTCATTTTGATTACTCTTCTAAACTTGGACAACTGAAAAACAAGTTAAAAAAAAATTTATTGATACTTTTCAACTGTGTGTCTGATGAGCTGGCTGGTGAATCTGGTCAGGGCTCTGTTTTGCAAGGTCGCGTATGGACTTGTAGTCGAGTGTGTGAGCGTAGTGGCTCCTCTCAGAAAAATCTGAGGGGAAAAACAGATGGTATCCTAAAAGAAAGTGAGCTAATTATGTTAGCTGATAGTTTAGGCAAATGTAGTTTAACTACAGATTTTTTCTTAAATTGGCGTTTACTAGTTGTTTTCCATTCAAATCTAAAAAATCTTCCAAAGGAGGAATATGATGATGAATAGTGCAGCCACAAATACACTTGCTCTGTTTCTTCAGAAGTGTTCTTCTCCCAGTTCCAGCCCCTGTGAGGATTTTTACTGTGTTTGTTGGGATTTCTTTTGTCTCTGGAGACTAGAGTGTGTCTTCTGTACCCAGAGTGACATGTTTGTTTCCTCCAAGGAGAGTATTTCACCCTAGAGAAGTAAAGCTTGAATTTCTTACCAAAGTGCACTTCTGTTTTCTGGCCTCCCGTAGTTTTTCTGTGGCAAATAATCAGAATGCCAGACTTGCTTTAAATAGTGCTGTGGATTTGGGTTTTCTGGCTGTAGCACAGGATCGGGAGAAGATGGGCAACATTTCACTGAACAAATAGTACAGCTGTCTCTTTAAAATTAAACAAATACAGCTGTCAATTTTTTTATTGCAGTGGAGTATTTTTCCTCAAAGATAGATGGGATGTATTTATGAAAATAAAGCACGGATTTGTCCATGCTGTTTCAAACGTGTTAGTGTTGTAAGGCTCAGGAGTTGTGTCTGGAAAAATCACACCACTTTGTTGTCTCTTCTTATGTTCATCCCTTCCTCCAAATAGTTTCTGCTAAAGCAAGCACCAGAGCTGGCTGTCAGGCACTTTGAGAGAGAGAAGAGCGTTTCGGGTTGAATTGAATCAGAGCTGAGTCTGAAGAGGATTAGAAAAAGGGAACAGTATTTGTGCTGTACAAACTGGAGTTTTTAAACATTGACTTAATCATGTAGTTTACTGCTAAGAATCACTTAACTTGGGTTATTTTTGACCCCCAAATTTATTTCTTCAAATCTCAACATTAAGAGGGATACGAAGCACCAGAAATCTGCACGCGGTGGTGATCCCGTGGTGTGATCCTGTAAACTTTCTGGTTCAGGAATCTAGCGACAGTGACTCCGCTGAGAGGTGGCACGGCGGTTGGGTGGGACGGTTTGTTGCCGCCTTTGACAATGTGGTAATGCCTAGGGCAGCGGTGGCCTACGCAGCGGAGACCTGGGCTGCGTTATCTGCTGTTTGACCTCAGCCAAGCTGCTCCTCCGCATTGTTTTACCTGTTTAGGAAATGGGTCTACAGAAGCGCGGTACCTCAGGGTGCTTAGGCGAAAGGCAGCTGAAAGGATGAAATGACTGGAAGTGCTTTGGTTTGCCAGGTTATGATAAACTCATGTACCCCTTTTTCCAAGCAAAATGATAATAGTAATAAACCAAGACTTTGGTCCAGATAAAGACGCATGATCGCAGTTGTGAGCACAGCTGTACCTGATGAACTGAGCAGACAGCCCTCGCTGCCATTAGACTTGAGCCTGTGTATCTCCACTGGTGTGTGGTCCTAGGACCAGACCCCTACTCTGATTTTCACCATTTTCTATGGTATGCATACACGGGTGTGCAAAATATGGCGGGCGTTAAGAAATCTGAGTAACACAAACACGATCCTCTATTTGAAAGGCTTTTTGCTCTTAATCTTTCTTGGGTATTTAATGAGTTCTTGAGTAGCTAGAATGGTATTATTTTAAATTGCTACAGATGTTAATGAAAGTATCATATAATGAACAAAATGCTACCTTCATATTTCAAAGATACTGAGTTCAAATCATACTGAGTTTATTAAAATTGCCACCAATTACTGTTGTATCAGTGCTGTTAAAGATTCAGGAGTTAATGCAGTTGCCCCTTTGGCAAGACATTTTCTCCCATGTATTCCATACATTAAGAATTCTTACAAGATTTTACCCGTGTACGGTTATTTTTTTTTCTTTTTTTTTTTCTTTTTCTGCCTTAAGGAGGACAGCATCCTTCAGCGGGGGGCTGGAGGGCTGTCTGGGAAACCAAGTGGGGCAGAAAGCTGTAGCCAGGCTGGGGAGGGGGTGCACTTGTCAGTGCCCCCAGAGCCCTGGGCAGTCTGGGTGTGCCTTGAGCATGTGTTGGCAGACCTGGCTTTACCCCATGGAAGCCTGCGCACAGACAGGTGACGGCGTCTCACTGCGTGCTGTTGCGTGTTCGGGGAGCTCGTCCAGATTGAGCTCAAGAGCAAGGCTAGTGCAGTTTCCGTTTGAGTTCGGCTGGCTTCAAACTTGCATGTAAGACTGAAAAATGGTAATGCAACTTCTGACTGTTCAGAGTGCTGCCTTGCAGGGCAGGGCTTTGGCACAGCCGCTGTGCAGCAGCAGAGGCGATGGGATCCCTGGCAAAAACGGGAGCTGGGAGTGTGCCTGCCAGCGAGCAGCTCCCCTGGCACCGAGCGCATCCTGGGGAAAGAGGAGAACCTGGGAGCAAGACTGCGTGGCCTCTAGTGACAGGGGCCTGCTCTTGCCTGCCCTAGCCCCTTCCCTAGGGAGGGAGAGGTACCCCCGTGTGTAAGACTGCTTGTCTAGCCACCTTTCCCAGAAATAATACGAGACCAGGGCAGTGACTCCCCTGCTCGCGCTGACTCATGGCTGCAGGGCCTGGCTGTGAAGCATGGGAAGCGCGGGATGAAGCTGGATCTTACTTGGTGCTTGAAATAAACTTTTGTAGCCTGACTGGAAAGAGAAGGCACAGGTATGTTTTTACATAGTGTATCGTGCTACCTGCGTACAAAAAAAACATCGTGCCTGTCCCTGAGAGGATGATGTGCTTTCGGGAGGGAGAAAAGGGATGAATCATTTCTGTCCTGAAAAAAACAGTATTGATGACCTCTCAAGTTACAGTCCTGCCAAAAGTGTTGCATGAGAAACGCTGCTACTTGCCTTCAGAAGTTCATTTTTACTTTTGGCAGCAGAAATAATCACCCATGTCTACTGTGTCAGCTGCAAATACTAAACCATATAGAGAAGCTTAAAGTGAATAATAGTTATATCGGTCTTACTGCCTTCATGAAGTGTAATTTAAAAGTCTGCCTCTTGAGAGTCTAAAAAAAAAATGTTCAATTATGGTGTTCCCCTCTTTCATTAGTTCAATCACCATTCAGTGTAATGGAATCTGTGTTTAAATTACCCAGTTACATCAGTCCCAAACTCAGATTACCACAGGTGGGCTCTCGGCTCCAGAGCTTGCTGTTCGGCTGTGCAGCAGAGCAGAGGCTGGCCGGCCGGGAGACTGGATGCAGTGAGCTCCTTCGTGTTTCATTGATCAAGCGACAACCGGTGGCAGCAGAGCTGGGTTCAGACCACTTGTGACAGCTAATTGCAGGCTATCAGAACCTCGGCGTTCTGGAGTCCCTATATTTCCTTTTTTCATCTTTCTCACTTTTAAAATAAAAGGCTGTTTTGAAGATATTTCTGCATTAATAGAGGCTGTGATAAGTTTGTGTGCTGAGGTAGCTGGAGGTGTAAACTTGACCTGTTGACCTTCACGCTGGCGCTTTGTGTAGAGGCAGTGTGCTTGTATATGTAAATATGTACCTACTCTGTTATAGCTTGTCGTTCACTGTCTTGCAAAACAGCTACAAATTCTTGCTGATTGTTTTGAGATGGTAATGTTATGTGGTCCGTGTGGGGTACTGTTACATGGTCAGTGGGTCAGCACAGAATATTAATGAGAAGTAGCTGGCCAGTGACTGGGATGTAGAGGCTCTGTGCTGCTCTCTAGCCCCTGAGCTGCTGTCTTCTGGAGAGAAAATTGTAGAACACAGCACTGCTGGTGCTTCTTTGGGGCTGTCTGGGTTGTTTTCTCTACCATTCTCATTGGTACCAGGCTTTGATAGAAGTATTAAAAACAAAAGCAAAAGAAAAAACATTGGTCTAACGTGTTCTAAAGAAAAGTGTGGTTTCAGAGGTTGTAAGGGATCCACTGGCAAGGCACGTACCCATCCAAAGCTGTGCTTTGGCAGCTCCTTGAGTTGACTGCTTAACTGCTCATCTGACTTACCTGGAAATGCTTCCTAATCTGCGTGAGATTCAGCGTGTCACATGTGCAATTGGGGAAGAACACGCTGTGGTTTAGGCGATGTCGTACGTTGCTGGTGTGAAGCATGTTACACGACACTGCTGTTTTTTAAAATGATAAGGTGTGCATGATTGAGGTGGGACTGAGTTCTGCCAGGTGCTGTATGAGCACAACCAACCTGTTTCAGAAAGCTTATGGACAGCATAGGAGGCAAGAAGCAGCACGCAGGTGTTGAACTGTTCTTTGTCAACAACCCAAGCAATCTGCATTCTCCCTGTCAAAGGTAGCACATCAAAACCAGCAGTTTGCTACAAGGATGCCAGTGTTCTGAAATATTCTGTCATTAGTTTTGAATTAACTCATTCACCCTTTCATTTGTGAATTAATCCCTTCTAAGGCAAGCAAACAGCACAGTTGTGGTTGTCCAGGTATTGTTAATCTGCGTCATACATAGCCTGAATACAATAACCTAGCTAATGATCTCTGAGGACAGCTTTGTTTTAGACCAGTACTGAACTCCAGGTGTGGTGGTTGAACTGTGTGAGTATTACTTCTACAAAACACTTTCTTTTATGTGGATCTTGAGTGCGGAGTTTGTTATTTAGGACTGCGTGGTGATTCGGACCCCTAAGCTAAGGTGGAAGTAGTTCTTGGCAAGGGCCTTGCTTAATTCCTTAATTCATTTTTGGTGGTGATTGTTAGCTTTATTCCCCTCCTCCTCCTTTTCTTTCTTTTTTTTTGCCTCTTGTAACATTTCTTTTAAGTAGTGCATTTAACAGCAAAGTGAATAGAAATTGCATGCTGATCACTCCCCTAGTGGTACGTACTCTTGTTTATAATTTTGAGACTGCTTTGAACTTGGCTGTTTCTGACACAACAAGAACATTAGTAGTATTACCGTGATTACAGGCTGAAAGCTTTTGAGATTAGCAAAATAGAGTTGTGAAATGCAGCCTTTGTCCTGGGTTCTGTGGTACGCTTTGGCTTCATTTTTCTTCTCCGGCATTTTATTGTTAGTATGCAATGGCAAACACCACTGGGTTTGTTTTTGCTATAACAACACCCGTGCCTACTACAAACTATAAATCTTCAAGGATCAATGAACAATATTGTGGGTTGGCAAAAATCTCTGCCTTTGTATCTTGCCAAAGTAAACTTGTTTTTGAAGTACTTTATTACAGTAAACTTTAAATCTGTTTCTGAGAACGTTGGCCAAGCATGTTGGTATGCTGATAGGTTGGGGGTTTTTTTTGTCTCTTTTTTTTTCCCAATGCTTACCTCAAGTCATTTATTTATAAGGGGTTCAGGGTGGTTGATTTCTGTTGCCATGCTGCTTGCCTTGTTTTCCTGACTTCTGTCAGTCAAATTTTCATGTACCCTTTCTGCTCTCCCTCACGACTTGGAAGCGAACGTGGACATTTTGGTCTCTGACTTGGCCAGCTCACTACCGGGAGCGTGGCCCGTGAGCCCAAGCAGCCTGTTCTCTAGGCAGTGCCTGTGCAGTGCGCTGCTGCTGTTGGTCTTGTGAGCTAGTTGTGAGAAAGTGAGGTCAGAGGAACCATTTCCAACACAGCAGCTGTATGCCGGGGAGCTCTTTGGAAGGCTGGTCAGACAATATCCGATTTTAGGGATCTGCGTAGTGTATTAATCGCCACAGTGGAGCCTGTCTCCTGCAAATGTGAGGTGGGGAGCCTATGCGAGTGTCGTGGTTGGAAGCCGGAGGCAGCTCTGCAGCCTGAGCTGAGGGCGTGTTTGTTCCTTTGGGAAAAGTGCAGTGGTTGGGTGGGCAGTGTGAGGTGAGAAAACGCAGCGAATAGATTACCGCTGGTAACGACATTTATTCCAGCTCCTCCACTCCACCGTTTCATGTGTGACATATATTTAAGGCATTTATGTGCCGAAATAAATCCTCGTTTGAATGATGTTCTATCATGGAAATGGATATATGTCATGCATTAAGATAGCTAATGATGTTTTTAAGGTTAATGGCAATTGTGGAGCTGCTCAGGAGCGCAGTGGGATCCCATGCTTTAAAAGAAACTGGTCTTTCACATCTGTTTGTAAACGGTGTCGGGGCTTTTAAGTGAAGTCACTTCCACGATCAGGGAAACTCTTCTGCGTTTGGAGAATGCTGTATCTTGGAGCAGCAAAAGTGTTTAGGAAAAACAATAATAGTGGAAAACCTCAGCTGCTGTGTTTTTGTAGCGTTGAAAGGGTCCCGTCAGAGGGAAAAGCGGAGCTGGAGCGTCTGGCAGCGGCGGGAAGTGGCCGTGGGCCCAGGCTGGGCCGCCTCCTGCCCGGGCCCTCGGCCGGCCGGCGCTGCGGGGCGGGAGCTGCTCCCCGCGGCC
>Ga0065711_1010644_pt1 | contig 21069 bp, 13 predicted proteins | sample Hoacrofraction12_FD_59098 | JGI IMG/M metagenome (GOLD analysis project Ga0065711, IMG submission 59098) | Hoatzin crop microbial communities from Cojedes, Venezuela - Epithelial fraction 12 v2 (version 2) | ecosystem: Host-associated > Birds > Digestive system > Esophagus > Crop | place...
TATAGATGAGCTTTACCTCAGATAATAAGAACTTTGACAATATGAGTGCAAACTAGCTTAAATCAGCTTATCTACAAGCTGAAGTGAGACTGATATAATACAGACATGCTGTTCAAAACAGGGAGGGCTTTCCTTTTGCTGCTTATCAGATCCTTTACCCCTTCTAATCTGACATATGCATTTGCATTTAGGCACAAATTGGTTTTGTCCTCACTGTGGTCAATAAGCTTCACAAAGTTCAGTGATACAGGACAGGCATGAGTGAAGTTATACCTGTTTTTAAATTCCGTTACATGAATTTCCTGTCGTGAATTTCCAATTGTCTGCCTCTTTCAAATAGATTAATAGTGACAGAGATGAAAATCTCTTTGCTGAATGGCACCAGTATTAAAACAGTCTGTACTTCACTAATATCATCATGGTCCCCCAGTTTCAATTTTGTGGAATTAATTCATGCCACTTCAAATTTTATTGCAACTTGAACTTTCATTCCATAATTAATTATCTGAGCAGTGTGAGTATGCCCTTGATATTGAAAGGTCAGAGACTGCTTTTCTACATCTTAGTTCAGACACAGAGCTTTATTTCACAATACCAAGACGTGCTGAAGCCAATACTTTTAGACAGATCACAGAATCACAGAATCACAGAATGGTAGGTGTTGGAAGGGACCTCTGTGGGTCATCTAGTCCAACCCTCCAGACGAAGCAGGGTCACCTACAGTAGGCTGCACAGGACCTTGTCCAGCCAGGGCTTGAATATCTCCAGAGAAAGAGACTCCACAACCTCCCCGGACAGCCTGTTCCAGTGCTCCGTCACCCTCAGAGGGAAGAAATTCTTCCTCATGTTCAGACGGAACTTCCTGTGCCTCAGTTTGTGCCCATTGCCCCTTTTGCCCTGTCGCTGGGCACTACTGACAAGAGCTTGGCCCCATCCTCCTGACACCCACCCTTCAGATATTTGTAAATATATTTTAGGTCCCCTTGCAGCCTTCTCTTCTTCAAGCTGAACAAGCCCAGATCCCTCAGCCTCTCCTCGTAGCAGAGATGTTCCAGTCCCCTCATCATCCTTGTAGCCCTAGATGCAGAGAATTTAGTTCTGAAATTTTAGTTCAGTGCATTTCCTGTACAATGTTAGAAAAGAATTTACCTATGTTTCTATATATTTCAAAGTTAAGGAGAGAGCAACACAGGAGACCTCTGTGCTCTTCTCGGGTAGCAGCTAGAGGCTACGAAAGTTACCCAAAAGTTTTTTGAAATGGTACTAGACACCTATATTTAGGTAGCTGAATCACATTTAGGATCTGAGCTACCAGTGTGGTTGCTTTTACATCCATAGAATGAGACAGACACTTCCTGAGAGCAATTCATCCCACCTTAAAGGAGTTTTCTGTGAGAGAGGGAATGACTTGCAACTTAGAGGTACCAATATCTCTCCATTGACTATAGGGAAAATTTCGTTACTAACTTGGAGTAGTCAACTAAATTTTTGATGGCTAATTTCAGCTGAGATATTTGTTAATAAAAGAGACAACAGTATGTCTGTCAGTGACTGACTAGCAAGAAGACATATCTCTGTAGATATGTACTACACGTAAGAGACATCTGGAGGCCATCTGCCACACAAGGCAGAGTTTTGATACTAGGCAGACAGAGTAATTCTGTTCACTCAACAATGTGGAGACTTCTACCTCTGCTTTGTAAGAAGGGAGTAATGTAGTTTTCATGTAAAAGAAGGTAAAATCAGTCTCTGCGTTCTTCAGAACCTGCTTCTGTATCTTTGTCTGCAAAAATATGTATAAGATTTTGTGGTGAATAAACTAATAACAGAGGTTTTTATTATGGAAATGCTTCCAGTCATAAATGGCTTCTTTAAAATAGATATTCAACTTGCATTAAAGTGTTCAAGTGCCTAATGGATATCCAAAGAAAGAAATTCAGACTCCAGAGGAAAATTCTGTCTATTAATTTTAGTCTATCCGGGGCCATTCTGACTGTATGAGACATTAAGTCATGTTCTTTCAGAAACTATTTCAGCACATGGAAGACCAGATCCTATCCCTCTGTCTTCGATTTGAATTCTACTGAGTAATCTTCCTGATTTACTTGTTCTGATGTTGCTTTTTTAGATGTTTAACAGAGCAGAAAGATCCGCTTGTCCTGTTCGATCTTCTTCTCCGTTTCTTATTGTACTGGTTTTGGCCAAGTTAAATTTTTTCATAGTACATTGTATGAGGCTATGTTTTAGATTTGTGCTGAAAATAGTGTTGATGATAACAAAATTATGTTTTAGTTATCACTGAGTAGTGCTTACACAAAGTCAAGGCCTTTTTTGCTCTTCACACTGCCCCGACAGTGAGTGGGGTGGGGATGCACAAGAAGTTTGGAGGAGACACAGCGGGGACAACTGACCCCAGCTGGCCAGAGGGATATTCTATACCATATGACATCATGCTCCACACTAAAACTGAGGGATGGAGATTGGCGGGGTCTGCCCGAACATTCTATGATTCTGTGATTCTGTGATTGTTCAGGGACTGGCTGGCCATCGGTTGGTTGGTGGTGAGTAATTATCATTTGCATTTTTTTTCTCGAGTTTTACTTTGCTCCCTCTCTGCTGTTTTTTTTATTATTTGTACAATTTTTTTTCTTCTAATTATTAAACTAGCTTTATCTCAGCCCAGTGGTGTTCTCACTTTTTCTCTTCCAATTCTCCCCCCCTACCTTTGTAGGAAAGTGAGTGCGCAGCTGTGTGGGGCTTAGTTGCCAGCTGAGTTAAACCACAACATTTACGATGATGTTCACACATAATCATATCTTATATCTGAACTTTATTTTAAGGCATATTTTGATTTCTGTAATTGTTACAGTTTCTTTTTCTCTTTGTCAAATGAAAATAGATCAATTTGCCTATTTACTTACACAATTTAAGTTTTTGCCCTTGATCCTGTGGCTTTCCCTGAAGTAGTTGTGGTCACATTGCTCCCAGTGTTCCTGAAGTATGACTGATCTTTCAGGTTAGTACAATTTTGTAACACAATCCACAACTCTACCTTATACTCTCCAGAAAGAATCAGAGAACATTTCTGGCATTACATCCCTCAAATGGCAAAGAAAACTGTAGGTTACGTGAAGGTCACTAAAGAGGTGTTACTGATTGCTCTCACTATGTTCTGTGCATATTAGGGTCACCCATGAAACTGAAAATTAACCAATTTCTTTCAGTGTACATTTAGCAACATATGGAGTATGAACTACACTAGGCAAGGAACTCCATATACAAGACTTTAATAAGAATGTTAGCATTAACATTGTGAGGGACCAAAGCAAGAAAACAAGTGCACATAAGAAAATCATTCATGCTCTTGAAATATGTAGGGAATAAGAATTTTCTTGGATGGAGTTTTCAAAGCCGTCGTTGTTCATTAAAGACCTACATGGCAGCCACAAAATCTAATTTGAAACATAAATTTTCTCTTTTTTTGGAGTCTATAATTAAAGGGCAATTTATTGGTTGGTGTAAAATGTCATTCACTTCTATGGAGACATGAGGATTTACACAAAGCTGAGTAGGAGACCTTGAAACAGAGCACTATTTCTTGAGATCATTTGTTTTCGGTTTAATAGTGTTTGTGTATTCTGTTCCACAAACTGCTGAATAGCAGCCTTGCATGTTGATAAGCTTTTGATTAATACACCTGAAATATGTACATGAGAATAAAAAAAACAGATGAGCCATTTCTGGTGCCTCCAAATAGTTTCTGTTATGTGGAAGAACAGGAAACAGACTCCTAACACTTTTCAATTAAAAATAGCCCTATGTTAAAACCTATTCTGAAAATATCTAGGGTTTGCATCCTTGCGGATTACTACTAATTTAAAATGAAAGGAGATATAGCTGCCCAAACTTTTTTAACGGAAACGTAACCAATAGTACTGCCCTACCAGAACAGTATGGAAGCATTACATACACTGATGTTGTAACTTCTGTATTTATTTCTGAAGGTGACAGACAATCTTCTGCTGTGGTGGTGGCAGAAATGATCGAAGATTTCCACTGTGCCATGAATTTCTAGGAAAAAGAGGTCATTTGCACAACTTCATTCATGCAGGATTAAAAATAACTAGGTGCTTCCAGCAAGATGATATTGTTCCTATGTAGCAGATAATCAACCACTTAAATCTTCTTCGTATAAGGAAAGAACGGCGATGAAAAGTATTTTCTTCCTTCCATTTTTCAGATTCTGTCTAGTTATGATGACTGACTTTGAACGTATAGATTTTGTCTTCTCAGGTTGTAAGCTGTAGGTTGTTCCGCATTCAGTCAACTTGGCAGATCATGGCATCACTTATGAATTTTGTTAATTAATCCCCAGGAACTTAATAACCAAATTCAAATACTGGAGATGACAGCCTTCTGTTACCCTTTAATGAGTATTCCAGGCAGTAGGAATTGTATTGTGTGTATTGGTCATGCTCCAATAAAATTATTTCATCTCTGTTTTGTTCAGTCACTGTATGATTTAACAAAAACAAAACTTCTGATGTAGAAGATGCATGCTGTTTTCTTTTCTTTCAGCACATCATCAAATAGAAATGTAAACATGTCCTGTGTAGAAGAATTCTAAAATATTTTTAATAGAACAGGAGCAATATTAAATTTAAAGCGTATTTATTTTCTAAGCAGTTACAACTTTTGCATATTACATGTGACATGAAGTGGATTTTTTTTTATGTCATGCTGTTTATATTTATCATCAGATTGGGATCAAAGCAAGTAACACTTTTTCTATGGTTTCTCTCCCTCATTTGTTGGTTCAACACCAGGAGTTTCACAAACAGGAGGTTTTGGGGGGCTTAAAGTGTCATTTAAATATTAATGCCTCCTATTGATCCTGGAAAGGATATTTATCACGATGTGCTACAAAACTGTGGAGAAAACTCCATCCAGAAATTTAAATTGCCTTCTTCTGTCTCTTAGGAAGATAACCTCTTCCAAATACAGCCAGGTGCTCAGAACAGAGTAGCAGACCTGAAGGTCTTACTTGTCAGTAGACTGTTAACTTTAGAACTAACGAAGCTTCTGACTGCTGTTTTGTAGAAGCATTACCATAATTTTCTAGCAAAAGATCTCTGTTTTGATATGATATCAAAATCAAAGTTTAATGTAATAGTGTTCCATTTTATTCTGTCATGTTGAGCTAAGAAATTTCTGAGGGCTTTTCTTGGCCTTCACATTTATAGAGTAGATTGCACTGGAAACTACGCACTTAGAAAGCCCCAAGATCTGTGTATTACTGATGTAAGGTTCTAATATTTGTGATCGTATGGAAACTTACTCATGTGACAGGCGGAGGCTACAGACAAGACTATTCTTTTTTACCGTTTTACTTCATGCCTCTGTGGCACTCAGATTGTTTGGAAATAGCTAAAGAAAAAGAACAATAATCAAAGGCACGTGTCACACGATGCCTACATCTTACAGAGCTTTGAGTTGGATTTTTTTGTCTGTTTAAAAGAAGACTTCTGAAAAAAAACCAAAAAAACAAACCGAACCTCCAGCACTGTAATTTTCTGAATGAGAAACATTAAAACAATGAATTTTGGAAACAAATCTCCTGTTTCTTTTCCAGATGGTCTTCCTTCTTTCCTGACTTAGTGGCTTCCTTGGTTAAACAAATATTACGCCTGTTGTGCTTACAATGCTTTTTAGCTGATGTGCACACGATCAGCACATGTGCCCATATGCATATAAGTGCATTATAACATGAAGGATAGTTAAGAGAACAACACTGTACAGAACAAGAATAACATAGGTAATTCATTATTAATATAAAACTGAAAATACAAGAATATTTAGTTATATGTTGGACAAGAGAGAGAGAAGAGAAAAAATTACTATCCTATGAAGGACGGTGTAACTTTCTCCTGCTTACCACATTTCATGCATGGCATTTGCCTGTCTGTCATCTTGTAAATAGCCAGCAAAATTCCCAGTTTAGGCTTCTGTGCCCATGTACAAACTCATAAGAAACTATTACAACATTTATTGTGCTCATTTTTCAGCACAAATAATGTACTTCATGCAATCTCTTTGTGAAAATACGGTTATACAATGATTTCTCATCACTCTATTCACAACAAAATCAGAGTTTAGATGGCGTGCTGGGACATTCTGGCTTTTTCCCACATACTGCCTTTCCCAGCAAGTTCCAATTACTACATGCCCACCTCTGTAACTTTGGAGAAAGACAAGGAAATCCCCAATGAGGGCTATGGTATAGGCACTGCATACTCCCTGCTCTGCTGTACACTTCCTACTCCTCTGCCTTGTGAGGCTGGGATGGGTGTCCTCATTGCTTAGTGCTAGAGGGAAATAAGGCTCAGGACAATTCTGCTGAGGGTTCTACAGCTCTGGTGCAGATGAACAACAGTATTTCCATAGTAGGAGCCATATGTGCTTCACATTTTCCTTGCTAGTCCTGCAAATACGGTAATACTGGTCTCAGGTCATGGGCTTTGTGTTGAGTTTGCAGGGTGTCAAAACTAAAGCTTATTAGGCTTTTTCTGTACTTGACCTGCTGAGGGATTTGTTTTCACTTGATTCATCTGTAACAGCTTTTTTTTTTTTAATGACCAGTGTCTGCATCTGACTAATTTTGCTTATATTTGCACGGTATCATTGTAATTTTCACCTAGAAAGGAGTAGTTACTCTGTGTAGAATGGAATATTTGTGACTTCTACTGATGATGATGATGATGATACTGATGCAGTAGTATACAGGCATATAGACCTAGTACAACAACAAAAGCCTAGAAAAGTGGGGATGCAAGGTACAACGTGAATGTGTAGGACATGCATGGGATAGGAAGAGAGGGGACAGAGGCTGGCACTGAAAATCCCAGAGCTATAAGAACACCTCACTAACGATCAGTGAACTACAGACCGGGAACTGAACAAAAATAGGGTTTGAGTTAACAGAGAAAACAAAGTACTCTTGTCTAACGTGTAAAACAGCCACATATACTAAATTTAGACATAACATGAAGTTTCACACCAATAAAGAAAAAGCAAAGTGTAAAATATATTAGCAAACATATAAAAATGTCAAGTGCATCTTACAGTGAGGACGAAGAAGTCATCACTATCAACCTGATATTCTGCCATGACAAAGGACTCAAGATGCTGATGACTCCCCATAGTTCACTATCCCAATATTGAATACATAGCAGGATTCCAAGATTCAATGAAAACATGGATATAACAGCAGAAATTGAGTAGATACTAGGAAGTATGTTTATACCAAGTTTAACTATACTGTTAATATTGAGACTATTTTCCGTTTCGATGTTCTTTGCCTTGCTGTATTAATTTTCTATAATCATTAGATTTGGACTAAAAATAAGTCTTTGAAAGCTTGTCAATGAGCAAAATAGGATTGTTTTCTTTTCCATCTTTCCACTTCATGTCTGATGTATTTTTGCTTCTCACTTGCTATCAAAAGGTAGGAGGGTGTCAACTGCTTCCAATACAGTTTGTTACAAATTTTGCCAGCTACCTGCTCTGGTGTGTTTGGCAGAATATCCTGCCCATTTGGAGCCCCTTGTTCTTACCTTGTTCTATGTTCTTAACCTTGAAAATAATGTCACTCCTCTCATACTTTTTCCATGCTACTGAAATACAACTCCACAAGTGTTTGCTCTTTGGTGGTTACATTGCTCACATAGTTACGTAAAATACCTATATATTGTGTGTAACTATGTCCTCAGAGTGTTGCAAAGTATTTTTATACTGTTGTCTGTTACACTATTTTAGTATGATTGAACAAGTCTTCAAGCAGTCTTCAATGCCATAGATAAAGTTATTAACTTTTGCATCACTATGATGGAGATGTGATTAATGACAAGCACATGTAAAGAGCTTAATGTAAGTCTGTTTGGTAAATGGGATTTGATTTCTGTCTCACCCACTTAAATGTACAGAATTCAAAATATCTTTTTTCCTCAGTTGTAAGATATCTATGAGAAATACTGCTCAATTTCTGCTTAAATAAGAATATTTCACATGCTTGCTTAGCAATGAACCACAATGTTAAAATTCCTGGTTCATTTTTAACTTGCTTACAGAGAAATATATTTTATGTATCTACTGGTATTCTGAAGGGAATTCAGTTCAAATTTTCTCCTTAATGTGTTTGTGTAAGTTTTCTACCTAGAATCATAAATCTCCAAATTACTAAAGACAAGTAAAAAAGATTGGACCTGTCTACTGCCTAAGACGGATTTAGATGTACAAAGAACAGCATATTTGCACAAGACTTTGCAGCCAATCATGGAAAGATTTTATGACTCAGATATCGGTTCCTATCCCTCACATCCATACTCTCTCTCTCCAGGGAGGAAAGTAGTTTACTCCAAATCTATACCTGTTATCTGTCTATCAGCAAGGGTGTGCTGACTGATTCATGTGGATGGAAACTCCAGATGGACAAATGACTCAAAAAGCATTATAGTCTGATTGTTGATTAACAGAAATGTTCATTAGTGTTCATTAATTCATTAATATTGTAATAAGAATTTATCAAAGAGGAAAGTCATTATGTATATTACTAAAGAAAAACTACTAAAGAGACGAAAAATCAACCCCCCCAAATTCCAATCTTAGAGTCTCCTTCTTTGTACATTCCATGTTGGAGGATGGAGAGAGTTAATTGATTTCTTGCTTACTTGCTTTTTTTTTCTCTTCTACTGACACCTGCTACTTATTTCATACAAGAGGGTTTTGTCTGTTGTTTTGTTTTTGTTGTTTTCCTGTAATATCACAGAGCATATATGCCCTTTATTCTGTGATTATGTACTGGTAAATTATTTGAAACATGACTGAAAGCAGAAAAAGAAAAAACAATAATCTTGCAAAACCTGTGTCATAACATTATTCTCAAGGGACTGGCAGAGGAGCTGTAAAGAAGAAAGAAAATGTAGAAGCTCAGGGGTAGAAGAGGATAAAATTACTGACAGTGGAATGAGAGGACTAAGAGGTACAGTAGAAGAAGCCTTGGAGGGAGGAGAAGGAGGAAAAGTGTATAATGCCGCACCAGACTGCAGCTCATTTAGGCCATTCTTGCAAAAGATAGAAATGAGAATGGATGTTTCTATTAAGAAGTATAACTATGTATATAGTTAGGTATTTTTTAGATCTGAATTGTTTTGGAGTTATATAAAGTAAATTTCCTTTTTATTTCATCATCTGTTGATTCAGAATGCATGTTTTTTCTGCCTCCTTGCCACAGTTTTAATTTTTACTTTGAATTAATTAATTAATTAAAAATTAATCCATTCAACAATGAAGGGATGACATCCGGAGGGACCTTGACAGACTTCAGGTGTGGGTCCATGTGAACCTCATGAAGTTCAATAAGGCCAAGTACAAGGTCCTGCACCTGGGTCACAGAAATGCCAAATATGACTACAGACTCGGGGATGAATTGATTGAGAGCAGCCCCACAGAGAAGGACTTGTGGGAGCTGGTTGATGAGAAGCTAAGCACGACATGGAAATATGTGCTTGCAGGGCAGAAAACCAACAGTATCCTGAGGTGGATAAAAAGAAGCACTGCCAGCAGGTCGAGGGAGGTGATTCTGCCCCTCTACTCTACTCTCATGAGACTTCACTTGGAGTACTGCGTTTGGCTCTGGGGTCCCCAGTACAAGAAATACATGGATCTGTTAGATCAGGTCCAGAGGTGGGCTCCAAAAATGATCAGAGGGATGGAATCCCTCTCCTCTGAAGATAAGCTGAGAGACTTGGGATTGTCTAGCCTTGAGAAGTCTCTGGGGACACCTGATGGCTGCCTTCCAGTACTTGAAGGGAGCTTATAAGAAAGATGGAGAAAGACTTTTTACCAAGGCCTGAAGTGACAGGATGAGGGGCAATGTTTTCACACTGGAAGAGAGTAGATTTAGATTGGACATAAGAAGAACACGTTGTATAATGACGGTGGTGAAACACTGGAACAGATTGTCCAGAGAAATTGTGGATACCCCATCATTAAAAGTGTTCAAGGTCAGGCTGGATGGGGCTTTGAGCAACTGCTTTGAGCAGTGAAGGATGACCCTGACTGTGGCAGGGGGGTTGGAACTGGATGACCTTTAAAGGTCCCTTCCAATCCGAACTATTCCATGATTTTATGATTCTATGACTATATTGATGTTGTTGGATAATTTACTTAGGCCTTCCCTTCAGCTAAATGATGACTTTGTTTATTGAAGTACTTCTGGAAAGAAACTTACTCACAAGATGCATACAATTTAGTTGACAGACTTGTGAAGCATATCTGGTTTTTAAATAAGCTGTGACTTTTCTAGTTTTGATAAAACTTTCAAAAGATTTTGAGGGCTTGTTTTTAATTTTGTTTTTTTTTTTTCCTATTTTGAGCAGTTTTACTAGGTTGTATTTAGCCATAATCATTCTATAGTGGTATTCTTTATTATGATATTTACCAAATCTCTTGATATGAGTTTAGGCTTACCAGTTTGCTTCTCTTGAGATATATTACAGCCTTATTTGAAGTCTGATTTTTGATAGTGCTTTCTTGCAGTAGAGGAGCAGATCCAAGCGGCATATTACACACACAAAAAAATAGTGAAGTAGTTTTGTACATCACAAGTCAATGCCTCCTGTTATTTTGTTGGTGTTCAATTTACATGCAACCTCTGATTTGAGAAAGTGTCTCAGACTAGTAATAATGGGGAAATTTACAGTCAGCTTCAGTGCAAATTCTCAGTGGAACTTCCTTGCTTGATCAGTGTCTCACCAGTGACTACATTTATGTTCCAGGGAGTGATCTGTAACTCCCAGATGAACTAATGCAAAGTATCTTATGTCCACAGCACTCAGTCCTACAACTTCCAGAAGAGCAGACTGCATGCCTATTACATGGCACACAACACTTCCAAATCTCATCCGATGCCCCTGTAGCACTCAGATATTGTTGTTCCATGTTTGTTTTCTCTTCAGTTCAAAATGTCTGAAATAGTGCAAGGCCAATTTTAAAATGTACCAAAGATATTTTTATAGCATGAAATGGAGAGTATATACTTCACACTTGTAGATTGTGATATTAGAACACCTCGAAATACTTGAAAATGCAAAACCTAATAAAACAAAATCAAAGAACTAGATAGGACAAAAGGAAGAAAACTTGTTACTGTCTTGTTTATACTACATACTGGGAAGGGCCCAGGAGCAAGTAGTCTCAGAACAACATCTGGATTTTGTTTTGAGGAAAATAATTAGTTCATTTCAAAAGATGGCTACCAAGCATACTTAGATTTTACTAGGGTATGCAAACAGATGCTGAGGCATTGGCCTGAGGTTTAGCTAATGGAAGACCCCATGAGAAAATACTGAACATGTCATGAGAATTGGGAAGGGACAAGCCAGGGAGGAGGAAAAGCCAGTGTAGGTAGAGGAAGAACAAGCATGAGAAAAAAGGAGAGAAGGGGGTAATCAAGGGACATGTTCACCTGTAAACAAACTGCTTGTCAGCACATTTGTCTGACTGAGCCTTGGGCCTGATCACCACAGTCTTCTGTCTTCTTATGAAACCATTATTTGTGAATATTTTCTGTGTGACCTTACTCTCCACTTTCTGTATGTGTGCAATTTACCAGTACATTTCAAGCTGGGATACCAGTTAACAGAAGGAGACATGCAAATACTGAAGATATGAGATGCTGACCAAGGAAAGGGCCCAGGGTCTGGCCTTGGTTATTAAATGAGCTTGGAGACCTTGGTAATGCTCATGCAGGATGGAAAAGAGAAACATCTGGGCCCCACAAGTCCACTGGATTTAACTTCTACTTTACACATTTATGCAGTGAAGATGCTTAGGAATCAGGACCCAGGAGAGAACAGGAGAACTGAGTAATTTGATGATGTAGGTATATCTGCTGTGGCAATAAAGCTACTAAACAAAACCTGACTCTCAACTTGCCATCTAGGAGCTCAGAAAGAGCGCGCGCGCACACGCGCACACACACACACACACACACCCATTACAGCACGTGTCCAGAAAATAATGGCACCACATTTTACAGCAATGCATCCATCTATTTCTCCAGAAAATGAATTGTTGAGATGTGATTAGTTTCCTAAAGAGAAACTGTCCTGATGAAGAAAGTTTCTCATTCTCTTTGAAAGAAAAATATGCCCATCTTGTAGTAATCCTTCTCAATCATTTACAGTAGTCCAATCCCATTAGAAAACCCTAATAATAAATTAGTCATCTTTAAGATGTAGATCAGTGATGCATTCAAGGATGATTTTTGACTGAAGTATGTCTTCAGTAGTCCACTGCAAGAGTGCCCTGTGGGAACTGATCTCTATAAAAGTGTTCCAAATTCACTTGTGCTGGTCTGGTTTTTCTTCTCCAGGGCTATATTTTTTTACTGGTATTTGCTGGTTTCAAGCCTATAGCATAAATCCTATTAGGTTCAGCTCCATCAGAAACAGACTACTTGTTTAGTAGACTACAACAACACCGGGCTCTTTTTGTCTGTCCAGGGAAAGAGTTTTATATTGACTATTCTGTATTTTGAGGGAGTAACTATGGGAGTATTAATCTGAGGAAAAAAGAAAAAAAGAGCTTTAACGAAAATCTCATGTTAAGCTTTCACACACCTTACAAAATTGTATTTCTACTCTGTTCCATCTCCTCTGTTTTATATTCATGTTATGCAAGATTCAATGAATGATGCAAATGGACTCTATGAACTAAAATAAACTATTGGTCTGGCTTTGACAGTCAGGAGATCCCGGTAATGGAGTATGTCCTTTTTTTAAAGAAACAGCAAACAAGGTCTTAATTTCTATTATAATTTTCACCTCTTGTAGCACAAGGTTCAATACATTTTCCTAATTGATATAAAAACAAAAATAAATTCCTTTTTCAAATAATAGTAGAAAGTTTTCTTTTACTCAGTTTCTTCAAAATATGTTTATAAATAGTGTGCATAGCACCCTAAATAACAAGTAAACTAAAACCAAATAAGCTTGAAGTTTCTAAAAGAAAAAAACATAAACTTCTACTCATGTTTGAAGTAATGAAAATCGCACCTTTCTTTCTTCTTGACTATTGTACTCGATGATCTTAGAGTACTTTTCCAACCTTAATGATTCTATGATTCTGGTTTTAATCAAATATTCCTATATGGGATGTACTAGAATATCATTATCTGGTCATAAGAAGGGTGACCAGTGATGAAATGTATTGTTAAATGAGATCTGTGTTTGCTGGCTTAACAGAATCAGTTAGTAAAAAATATGTTAAAATGTCATTACCATGATTTTGAAAATAAAAATCTGTTTCTTCTTGCACTAGCTACTAATTTATAGAGGATTAAACACTGCAAAATGTAAGTGTAAAAATCAGAATGGGTATTCTAACACATACTTAATTTTTAACCCCCCCCCTTTTTAAAGCTAACAACTTATTCTATTTTATAAAAGTATTTTGTTTTTAAGCAAAAGGACATTATATATTGTACAAGACTGTTTTGTTGCAGTGTTTGACCTCTAGGTCTTCTCTTAGGTTATATCTCCTGACAGATTTTTCAGGCAAGTCAAATATGTAGCTTAGGTCTTGACAGAGATTAAATCAAAATGACTAACATATCCTTCTTTAACAAACCCCTAAACATAACTCAAAGTTCAAATAAATTTTGACTACAGGACAGAAAACAATATGCTTGTAATGGCAGTTGACAGCGAATTTAATTTGTTTTAGGGACTGATTACATTTTACTACTCATATCTTGGCTAAACACTGTGACACGCCTTATTTCTCTGCTCTTCATCCCTCCATTAAAATGAAGATCTACAAAGGCCTCTGCATAGAAAGGCCATTTACTATAACCCTTTCTTTTGCCTAAAGTCTTGCTGTAGTCTCCTTGTTCTGATTAGCCTATTTCTAAAAATTTCCGATTTATCTAGCTCATTTTAGATGATAAATCCATAAGCTCTTTGTATGAAAATAAGACAATATCATGCTGATCTTGCCTGTATTCTCATTATGGTTAATATGACAGAAGTATAAATTTGCCAAGGTTTTAGGCATGAGACTTCATAGGTCCCTTAGTCCACACTCTGGCAGCATTGTTGCTAAATTTGACCACAGGGCTAAGATTTTGCCATTGCTAGTAAAAACAATCAGTCACTGTATTAACTACGTAGCACTAGACCTCAGAACTTTTCAGGGCTTATAGCTGGTTTTAATCTGCTTGAACAACTGTAGTGGTCAAGCGACTATTGCCTGGCTTTTTGTAGTTTCAGCTCAGTGAATGACACACATAGTAAGGGTCTGACAAAACTAGGTGACATTGTGTAAAAAACAGTAAACCTTCGTGTCAAATGAGGCTGGAGAAAGCTGTTGTACAAATTCCAGACATCAGATAGGAAGTAAGAAGTCTGTGGTAAGAGGGCTAATGCCCTGCTCTGACCTAAGACTAAAGAGAAAGAAGCCACCACCATGATCAGCATATTCTTGTCAGAAAGTACCCTGTACTGCTAATGATTAAGAGTAAATGCTACAGTAGTCACAGCTTCAGTCCTGTTTTTCTCTTTTCTGCGTATGCGTTCTAGGCAACTTTCTTTTGAGTCTTTTCTTCATAGTAATTAGAATTTCAATAAATGAACTTCCTGCCAGAGCCCATAAAATGTACTTTCCTATCTTTAATTTCCCGAACCCAAGTCCTGAGTAGTTGCTATCAGGATTTACTTGTTGGATCTAGTAGATGGAACTACGAAGGGTCTATATGGAGTCTACTCAGTCTATATGGGGCCTACAGAATGGAACTGCCAGAGGCCTTTGAGGATAACGTCGCATTAAAAGGGGTAAAGGAGTCTGATAAGCGGCAAAAGGAAAGCCCTCCCATTGACTCACAAGGTTCAGAGCAGAATCCCAACCCCCTGAGTTCTAAATTCTCTCTCAGAGAGGAGTCTAGGTGCAGCTGGATCTACACCTAGTCCCAGACTTGGTCAACGGTTTATGTCTAAAGGGTTATGTGTGTAGCCACTTATCAGGTTCAACTTGCCTGTCAGAGGCCCTCCAAGGACTTTCGCTGAAACAGTTTCGCAAACTTGAAACAAGAGGTAATTTATTCAAGCGACAGATATTACAGATTCAGGATCGCCATTGATAAATGCACTGTCTATAAAAATTGAGCTCAAGGTAATAATTTAGTGTTTTAGTTAACAATGTGTTCCCAGGGATACGTCTGACAAAGTCAGAGACACGTCTCTTGCCAAAAAGGCATCCGTTCTTGTCGGGGGAAGAGAGGATCAAGCCCGTCAACTCATCCATCAGATAAGGTTCTCGCTTGGTTCCTCCTCCCAAAGAGAGTTTTCAAGTGCCAGTTATCATACATTTGAAAATCTTTTGGTGAGGTGGGACTAAATCAGTTATTATGTGTTGATTGGCTCTTGGCATGGAATGTCATGTCATCACAAGCAGGACTCAGCAGTTTGAAACTCCTATGAGGCAGACATCTTGGTATGTGCTTCCGGGGGCCACCTGTTTTTTGTCCGAAGCAACGTCTGGCTGCACACCCTCTGCTGCGCCCCACAGATCACTTGATTTACAGTGATGGGCTATCCCCCATTATTTCTATCTGATAAGAGAAGCACAAGTTAATTGCTCCCTTTGTTAACTCTTCGGATCTTGATGTCTGAGTCTGAGCATGTCTTTCATCTGGCATTGACAAGTCCAGCAAGACCATCGATTGCAAATAATAATTTCTAGGCAGTATCTTAAAACTCTCCTTGTTGTTCCTTGAAGTATGTTAAACATGGCTAAATAAAGATACTGTTTTAGTTGGTTGTAGAGTCTCCATCCTTGGAGGTACTCAGCACTCAAGTAGACACAATCCTGAGCAACCTTCTCTAGCTGACCTGAAGTTGGACCCAAAGATCTCAGAACTCTCTTCCCTCTCAGCCATTCTGCGATTCTATAATTTTATATTTATCTGTATAACTGTTTCCAAGTTAAAGAAATCAGTGCTATTGAAAATTTATGAACTGAAATCTTGGACCATACTGGACTGATCAAGAGTATTCGTTGGTCATGTTTATCCCCCAAAATCTTTAACAATCTGTTCCCTAACAATTATACTTCACTGGACTTCTATCTCTGACTTTGCAATGAACAGAAATAGCTAACCAGAACAGGTTTGCAAAAGGAGGCCTATTTGTCGAGATCGGAGTCAGTGGCATGGATTATTTCTATCCAAATCTTTCAGAAACTGCAGTGATATAATTCATTGAACCACCTAGACTACTTTTTTTTTGCATTTGGGGTGTGTGTGTGTTTGTTCTATACGTATATCTACATACACACAGAGATTTATTCTATCTGGCAGAAGAAATCTGTGGGCTGTTTCAGCATACTGCGTCCAGCTGTTGTCATTCTAGACAACTTTCACATGCTAAAAGAAAAAAAATTAAAAGTAAAAAATCTCATTGTCCCTAAAGAATGAGTTGTAATTTGGTGCTTTGTTATGCCAATTTGGACACTTTGGGTTTGGGTCACTTTAAGCCATACATTACCCTTTAGTTCTTTGGCTACCACACAGGTACACAAGCTGCTTCTAAAGTCCGAACACAAATTGTGTGGGTTTTGATAAAGTAAAATTACTGAATTTACAATATGTGTCTTTGTTTAGCTCTTTTTCCTCAGTACTTCACTTACAAGTGAGATGATTTTCAGCATATTTCTGTATATAGTTATACAGACAGCTAATTCAAGGCTCATACAGTACTTCAGTTCTATAGCTCTGCATAACTGCTTTCAATCTAAGAATGCTGAAGGCCAATTATAATAGACAATTAGTGAGGTTTTATTAGTTTAGTTGCAGGTAAATAAGAGTTGAGATTTCCAAACTCTTGAATAACTTCATATGCCTGAAGGTATGTTCAGAAACTTCCATGTACCTTCATTTATGTCTTTGCTAAAATAAACAGTTTTAATTATATAATTAAGGGAACAATGTCAGTGTCAACAATTTCTAAGAGGACTAGCAAAAGAAGACTATCTAGTAGCTAATAATTTTTCTGCACACTAAGGCAGGATTTCGGGAGTATCTATACAATGCAGCAAAAAGAAAAGAAAACATATCAGTGTCCTTGAGTCAAGTGGTATTCAAGAACAAAAAGTGAAACTTAGGTACTTGTACTTTACAGGTATGTCAGTTTTCAAAAACAGGCTCCTCCAGACAAGTATACATCTGTTTCCATGTATGAAATGACAGAGTATTGACAACCAGGATAACTCAGCATTTACTTTATTTCTAAACCCTAAAAGAGTTCCTAAATCAGGAACTTTGCTACCCATGTCCTTGAGAGGCCAGTCCAGCAGCATTGCAAAGAGCTTTATATAAACTTCCAGATGAACATACATGCACCTTATCTGCTTTTTACCTTATTTGCAGCTGGTAGACTTTTAAACATTTTTCTTTCAAAAGACAGAATGCTGTGGTTTGGAGCCAGTGGGAAATAAAGAGCCACACGGTAGCTCTATTGTGCATTGTCCAGGTCATAGTAAACCAGCTCCCACATGGCTAATTCCCTCAGGTACTGGATACGTGTCTGCATATTGGTCCACTTGCCAGGATAATATACAACATCCTCACTGAAGGGATACCTTTCCCTCATGCCTGAGAAGCTGCTAGCAGAGGCTGAGGGCTAGTGCCTTTTTCCCAATGGCCTTGTCAATGCCCCCTTCTCTGGCCAGGGATCCCAGCTGCTTGGCTTCCCTGTCCTCTAATTCCAAGCTGCTGGCCCCATTATCCCAGCACCGCAGCAGCCAGGTGACAATGTGCTCACCTGGGTGGCGGCTGAAATCTTTCTGTGTATCTCGCAGCTCACTCAGGGACAGGGACCAGGTGATGATTTGTGGCTCTGCCTCCTTCTCCTGCTCCTGTGATGGCCCTGGCTCGTTGTCATTCCTCAGGGGTCGAACTGATTTCTTTGCGTATTTCTTTTTCTGTATAGGGACAACAGATAACAGCATGGGTTGGTTTTCGAGCCCAGCCATGGTGCCTGCTGCCAGGGTTGGAACAGAACCTGTGCCCGCTGTGGGTGCTGGGGCAGTCGCAGGGGTTGGGGCAGCAGCAGCTGCAGTGCTGGCTGGGGAGCCTGGGGCAGCCTCGAGTGCTGGAGCGGCCGCGCAGCCGGTTGGGGTGGTAGGGCAGCCGTGGCATCTGTCGCTTTGTTTTTCCCCCCTTCCCCTTTAGGGCATTGAATAGTGTTGAACAGGGCAGCTCTGTAGGCATGGGCCAGGCCTGAGGAATTTGCAGTGATTTGTGTTTCTCTGGAATTCCCAGAGTGCCAGCATACTTCTTCCAAATATTCTACTAGTTTGTCAGGATACTATACTTGCTCAGAGGTGAGGTTCAAAAACACCGGGGGTGCCCACTGTCCTAGACACTTGCCCGTGTTATCCCACACACCTAGCCACTCATAGCTATCCAGCCCCGGAGCAGATCTCTGCGTGATGTTTTTAATGAGTTGTTTAACAGTAAACTGGACCTGAAACCCATCCTGAAGACATGCCAATAGGAGCATGCTGGCTTGAGCATCCTACAGATACTCAAAATTCTCAAAAGATGTTATGACTAGCCTGACAGAGAAAGGAGGGGTGAAAGGGTGGGGGAAATTATCTCTTCCAGTTTTCTCCATAGAGTGGGTTTGATTACTAAAAAAATCTGAGACATAGCACCCAAGGTATGAAAACACGAATACAAGCCGAACTTCATTCCCAGTGATGTTATAGTGTCATCGGAATCCTGATCCTTTTCACAGAGGTAATGAACAACACCGCAGTGAACACATACAGCAAGTAAGGGTTTGCATACCACAACCGTGACCAAAGACAGCAACATTTTGACCAGTGACTATTTAACTAATGCAATAAATGCATATAACAAATTATTACAAAGTTGTTTTAACACACTCTGCTCAGCCCTGCCTTTATCCTCACCCAATGTGGTGCACCAAATATAGACTGTCATGGCCCCGGCTAGCAACAAAGGACCACACGGTCTCTATCGCCCCTCCTCCTGCTTGGGGGGGAAAGAGAAAGGAAAGAAAAAGGCAAAACTCTTGGGTCAGGATAAGAGAAGATTAACAGAACAGCAAATGAAGCAAACAGTAGCAATAATAATACTAATAAGGAGAATGCACAATACGAACAGCAAAATGCACAGAGCAACTCTCACTGCCTGATGCCCAGCGCACTCCCGAGCCTTGGTTAACTTACCCCCAGCCAGCTTCCTCACCCAGAACCCAGCATGACGAGAACCCAACATGGCAAGGTTTTGGTCGCAGGGGGGACTATAGGGGTGGATTCTGTGAGAAGCTGCTAGAAGATTCCCCCATATCTGATAAAGCCAGTGCCAGTTGTCTCTAAGACAGACCTGTTGCTGCCCAAGGCGAAGCCAATCAGCAGTGGTAGCACCTCTGATAAAATATTTAAGAAGTGGAAAAAAAACCTCCAGTGAAAACAGCAACTGAGAGGGAGGAATGAGACAATGTGAAAGAAACAACTCTGCAGACACCAAGGCCAGTGAAGAAGAAGGGGGAGGAGGTGCTCGAGATGCTGGAGCAGAGAGTCTTCCCTTGCAGCTTGTGATGAATACCATGCTGAGGTAGGCTGACCCCCTGTAGCCCATGGAGATCCACGGTGGAGCAGGAATCCACCTGTAGCCCGTGGAAGGGACCCCACGCTGCAGCAGGTGGATGTCTGAAGGTGTCTGTGATGCTGTGGGGAGCCCGCGCTGGAGCAGGCTCCCAACAAGACCTGAGGACCGGTAGAGAGGGGAGCTCATGCCAGAGCAGGTTTGCTGGCAGGGCTTGTGACCCCGTGGGGGACCCATGCTGGAGCAGCCTGTTCCTGAAGGACTGCAAGCTGGGGAAGGGACCTACGCTGGGGCAGGTTGTGAAGAACTGCACCCCATGGGAAGGATCCACCGTGGAGCATTTTGTGAAGACCTGCAGCCCATGGGAAGGACTCACGTTGGAGAAGTTTGTGAAGACATGGATACTAGCAGTTTGGGCTGATATTTTATCCAAGCACAGTAATAAAATTTCTTAGGCCATTAACAGAGCTGTACTGTCTGCCTAACACTCCAGTTTATTATTCATAACTGACATACTGTCTCCTGCATAAAAAGCTAGAGAGTGCATTTCCAGGTCTGATGTTTACTCTTCAATCCATGTAATGTTTTCCATTATTTAAAATAATGTAAATTTCTCATTCATAAACACCTCAGCAAAATGAACCATTCTATGCGTCAGGGAGATGTAAAGCAAATTTACTGTGGCATGTAAAAGTTAAAGCTTATGTCTTTATGAAAAACAATTTTAATACATTTTAAATGAGCTAAGTCAACCATGTTATCTGATATTACATATACATCCAAAAAATAAAAGTTTAGTGGAAAATATATTTGTTCAAACCACTGCCAAATTCAAGATGAGAAGATATTTGTAATCAGATCAGCTTCAGGATTTGAAGAACAGATAGACTTTTGCAATTTCCTAGTCCAAATGAACACTTCTGAAAGTCAGAGTTAGGTTAATAAAGTGATAGGGTGAGATATTATATTACAGCATATTTCTGAAGTCTGCTGATCACAGATTTTACAGGATGTGGTTTTGATGCTAGCTTTCTCTATTTTGCTTTATTAACACCATTGAAAAGCGAAGCATTACTTCTTTTACAATGATAATTAAATTAAACCAAATTTCTAGGTGATTTTTTCTTAGAAGAGTAATATCCATACTGTAAAAAGTATCTCAGAATCTATGTCACATCTTAACAAGTTGGGAGAATTGCCACATAAACTGGATTTGTTGATAAATTTCTTTGTGAATTTGGTGAGATGGTTTAATTCTAAACCACTTCCTGGGATAATGATACTTCCATCTTCACAAGGAGAAGGTCAATAAATTAGAGTAAAAAAACTGTGACAAGAAAGGTATGGTAAATAGCTTTGAGAAAACTGATTATGCTTTT
>Ga0065711_1036365_pt1 | contig 21069 bp, 10 predicted proteins | sample Hoacrofraction12_FD_59098 | JGI IMG/M metagenome (GOLD analysis project Ga0065711, IMG submission 59098) | Hoatzin crop microbial communities from Cojedes, Venezuela - Epithelial fraction 12 v2 (version 2) | ecosystem: Host-associated > Birds > Digestive system > Esophagus > Crop | place...
ATCTTCTCACTTTCTCAGAGATGTATATCAACATTGGCCCAGTCTGGCATGTCCTACCTGTTTTCCTACCACCAAGAAGAGGTAGAATGTGTTTTGTAGAGCTGGGCTTGTCTCTCAAATAGGAAAGTCTTACTGGTTTTGTAGACTGAGTGGGATTTTGCCCTTTAAGTTGTGTAGGCGATTTTTCAAATGTAGTCCAAATATGTAGTTAAAAATAATCGTTTTCTGTGTTCCTTTGTTTGTATGCTAGCTTGGTGTGGTTTTGCATCTTCTCTTTGTGTGATGGACAAGATGACCTAGCTGGGTGAGCAACGGGACTTCCTTGCGGCTCGTCCCTCTGTAGTTGGTGGGCACCTTCCGGAGGCTTTGCTGGGGCTGGGGAAGGCTTTCGGGCAGCCCGTCGTGCGTCCATTACTTCTGTGGCCTGCCCACCTCGTTCACCGCTTTTGCTGGGGAAAGAGCGACATGACTTTGAGTCCTTTTGTTGGTTTGGCTTTGTTCTCTCGCTTGAGGTGAAAATTGCCGGTCAGGGCAAATGCTGTCTTCAAGGCTTTGTTTCAGCTACACAGGGAGGGCAGCTGCCTTTTGAGTGCTGCTGTAATGATTGCTTTTATGGGGAGTTTTTTGCTTTTTTAAATGTTTTATTTTAAATTCACAGCGAAAGATCCTTGAGGCTATAACTTCCTATTCTACTAGGAACCTAGGGAGAGAAACGTTCAATTTTTCTAACTTAGTACTTAGCTAGGTGCCTAAATTTTAGGGTAATATAATCTAGTAGTCTAAGAGACTAATAGTAGTCTGTAGTCTAGTAGTCTAATAGTCTACCCTCTTTTTCTTCTCTCCCCCCAAAATCCCAAGCTACTAGCCCCTCTCCTTCTTTCTTTCTTTCTTTCTATGGGAAACGCAAGAGGCAACTTGATAAAGCCAGCAGTGACTGATGGGGCATTTTCCACTGAACAGCAACGCGCTGGTGGAGGTTACTGATCCGAAACGTGGGCAGCAGTGTGATCGCTTCCAAAGCGAGATGGAAAAAGTCCACTCGGAAAGGAAGCGTTGCAAATGCTGGCTGGAAATGCTGGTGGATTTTAGGCTCAGCAGAGAGTCAAGGGCTGTACATGTGTGTAAGCCCCTCTTGGGTCCTTTTTTTGGTAAGTGTTTCAGCAACCCGTTAGATTTCTGTCAAACTCCTCATGTAGCTGGTCTCTCAAAAATGGGATCTGCTTGTACATAAAAATAAAAACCCAAACTGGGTAAAATTAAACTGGAGTGTTAAAATGGAAATGTATGTCCCAGGCAAAATGATTGATCTGAAATTATCCATTTAAAAACATTGCTGCTAATTGAAAATGATTCGCAGTGGAGGCCTAAGTTAAATGCAGTATCACAAGAAGCACGTGGACACAAAGTGCAGCTAATTTTAAAATGCTTGTGTCTTTGGGCAAACTTATCTTTTCATGAAGTCTGAAAGGAAGGTAACATCATCTCTTCCTTAGCACAAAGAGCACCAGCAAATTAATGTCACTGAAGCAGAGAATTTAATGGCTGTTTTGCAAATTAAAAGCTACTTTCTCCTTAGGTTTATGATTTGAAGTAACGTTCCTGAGTGAAGCGTTGTAATTAAAAGTAAAACAGAGGCCTGAGGATGATAGATGTGACCCGCGTTGCTCACATGCTGAGAAGTCTGTGTAATTTTTCCCCAGCAGAAGGTAGAAGGGAGATTCATCACCAGGACAGCAAACATACTCAAGTAAGGGAGGAGGAAGCAATTACATAGAGACCTGTCACTGTGAGCAGCCTATGAATTTTCTTAGTCAAATTTTAATTTAAAATATTGGTTTAATTGTCAATTGGGGAACTTCACGTTCACTTCATAATGAAAGCGGAGAGTCTGGTGATGGATGTGCCCCATCAGTCTGGGAGGTGTTCTTCTCTGTGTGACGATGAAGTGGCCTAAGACACTCAGTACAAGTAGTGCCTGTCACAACCCTAAAAATAACAGCATTAAGTAATTTAGCATCTTACGTTTATAGTAGACGATGACTGATCCAGTGATCTCTGACAGCGCAAATTGTATTGCACTAGGGGAGCTCAAACCAGTGGCCAAGATTAATGGTCATATAATGGGAAGAGAAGTCTGAAAACACTTTCTTCATACAGAAATTAAGAGGCGTTAATTTAGACGTAAAAGGCATAAATGTTTGAAGACATTGGCTTACTAGAAGTGATAACATGTATAACAACAGCACTTTTCAAGTTTATTACTGTTTTCAGTACCACAGATGGCTGCAAATTGTAGGGCGCTCTTCTATTGTGTCTTTCCCCTCTGCCAAATTAACAAAAGAATGTTAAATCTTGGCTAGCCTTAATATGGTGCATATGTTAACGATGGAAATTGCTTCATTGTGCTGCTAAACTGATGGAAGCAAGACAAGATGTGGGGAAATGTGTGTGTTTTAGTTGGTACTGGGTATTATTTTGGGATTCAGACTTATGTTCTGCACATAGTGGGGCTCTCTGGAAGATGAATACATTTGCATTTCATGTTTGCCAGCACATTTCTGTTTTGAGTGCTTTCATGTTTCAGTTGCTACTGGGTGTATTTCGGGACAGAAACTTCTGTTGGTATAAACTGAAGCTCTTTAGAAGGTGAATAACTTCATCTTTGGCAGCAGGTTTCTGTTTTGAGCGATTGCATCCCAACTGTCCATGCAGACACACGTTTCTGCTCAGTGTGTCGCTTTGAATCATGAAGAGGAGATTGCCCTGATCTCAGCCTGGCTTCCAGGGAGTGGAAAGGCAGTCTACGAACAAGTCCTGGAGATGAAGCAGGGCTGTAGCGTTCAGGGGGTTATAGCTGGCCAAGCCCTATGCCGCTTGTTGCAGAGTTTGGAAGGTGTGTAGGCGAGATGAGGGACCACAGATAGATAAAGAGCAGTATCCTAACTGATGGATTTGTGTGCTATGGGGGGGTTCTTGTCCTCTGAGCTTGTCTCAATGACAACATTTGTGTGGGAGTCACTCAGGTCATGTTTCAGAGATTCTGGTGTGATCTTTGCTCCTCTGAATGCTCAGGGTCTGAGCAGTCACAGTCGCATCTGAAATCTGTAAGTACCCAAAAGTATTCTTCAGTTTTCCCTCCCTGCTCTCCACTCCAGACTGTACCCAAAATGAAGGAACAGTTTTGCTCTTGGTCTCTCTGTGCCTCTGATTCACTCTGAAATGGAAATTGCTTCCACTTCTACCCCAGACTGGATAATGAAATATCCTGATGATATTGCCATGAGCACGTAGGAGAGACCGGAAAGAAAAGGAATGACTCAGACCAAGCTTTGAGATGTGTGTGCAAAGATGTTGATTCCCTCACCAAACAGAGGAGGAAGCAAGCTGTATATAATAGAATATTATTTATAGAGCAAAACAGCTTTTTCTGGATTAGTTTTAACTTCAGTGGACTCCATCCTATGGAATAAAGTGGAGGTGGGGTGGAGTTGGGTTGGGTAGTCAGAGTAAGTACCAGGAATGCATGACAGGGCTGAGTGTTTTGGCTAGGCTACTTTAATTCTGGCAACTTAAATGCTGACATTTAGTGTCACATAATTTTTTGTTCTATACGTGTAAGGTCTAAGACCTCTTCGCTCATTGCAGTTTTCCAGGCAGGCAAGGGAGCGGTATCTCTGCTAGTCCCAAGCTACTCTGGGCCTCATTGGCAGAGGTCACTGGGCCAAGAAAGCATTGCACCTGACAGATTTTGGTGGTCAGCATAACCTTCTATCCTTGCTCTTTCAACTAGTGTGCTCTTAGTGGTTTCTCTATCAATTTGCAAAGAAGTTGAGAAATTCTTATGTATCCGTATACAAAAGAATTTTTGTAGGGGCCACCATATGACATGGAAGTCTTCCTTTGTAAAACCAGTAGAAAACTGGATATTTGTATTTTCTTATGAACAGACCTGCCTCTGCTATTAAAAAATGTCTCCTGCTCTTACCTATACATGCTTTAAGGAAAATAGACCGATGTGAGAGTACAGCCACTGTTCTCTACACCGGTTTAATGTCACTTTTCTGCAGCTCAAGTTGCGCTTGCTGAAAGTCTTAAATTATGTGTTTAGCTCTTTCTTCTCATTTTAGGCTCAGTGGGAATAATTGCATTGCCTTTGTCCGCAATTTCTTGGAGACTCAGCAAATGAGCTTTCTTGGAGCCGGTTCTCTTTATTGTTCAACAAAACATAGCTCTGTTTTTATTTATTTTGCTTTTGAGCCTTTCTGTAAGGCATTGTGTGGCAGAGAGACATGGGGAGGGATGGGAAGACTCCAGGATTTTCTCGTTGTTTTGACTTGCTGGTCATGTGGGCGTTTTTGTATCTCTGCCCACATGCAGAAGTATGCATTGGACAAGTCTGGAGAAATTCATTGGTCTTGGTATAGATCCCACTTCAAAACCCATTTGGAACAGAAATCTGATGATCTGCTGAAGATCCTGAGATTTTCCTTCGTGCTTATTTTGAGCTGTAACAATATGGTTTGCCAAATAAAGACCAATGCGCTAATCAGAACTTGATATAAATAGGGGCCAAAATATTTGCAGGGAGGTATATTACATTTTCTCAGAAGTTAATAATTTGAGCTAAAAAGGTTAAAGCTGTTTTCTTTAAATAATAGAGAACTGAGCACATACTTTGTGTAGGAATGGTAAGGAAGAAGATACTCACTGATAGCATATTTATTTCAGCCTGCTTGGAACATAACTTACTTTGTATTTTTCCTTGTGACAAAATCCGAATGTGCAACCAGGAGCTCTCCTTGACCTTCTTGCACCAGAGTAGCCGTCCAGCTACGTCTGCTAATGGAGTTCACTTTAATACAGTAATGTTGCTGTTTGGAGCACATTCAGATATGAATTACGGCTGCGAAGAAATCTTTTTTTCTGATTCAGCTGTTCCACCTGCGGAGCTGCCCTGTGCAATCGCTGAGCCCGCAGCCCAGTGCTGCTCTTCAGGGTCACCTGCGATCCATCACCGTGCACGGGTGCTGCCGAGACCTCGGTGCGAGCAGCACAGGGAGCTGAAAGAAAAACCCGCGCTGTGTTGTGATATAATTTATGCTAGTAAGCAGATTTAAATTATGTAAATTACTGTCTGCACTGAATCTGCCATCTGGAAAAAGTTATGCATACAAAAATCTGTCGGGGCAATGCAAGGGACACAGTATCATTGAAGAGGGAGATGGGTTGACAGAGTAAAACCAACCTGCTCTGGGAAAATTTATTCACTTGCTACAGTCCAGTGGTAAAGCTATTCTTCCATAATAGCCAGTTTAATTTAGTAGGAATGAAACAATTGTTTAAAGCTACTTGGGGGTTTGAAGACTTCCTTGTTATTGGGACCAGATAAATGCTGTGTAGGATGTGAAGGAGGAGCAGGAGGGAAAGCTTGTATACCCAGAGCTGCAGGTGTGCAGGGGCCAGTCAGCAGTGTAAGGGTCGGTGCAGAGGAGATGAGATCTGGCTTGAAAATTTTGGGGCAGAGGACAGGTTCCACAGCCATCCTACATGTAGCATTCCTCACAGTAAATGAGAATTAGAGGAGTAAAAGGCTACAGCACTTACTGCCTCTCTAGCATGTTAGCCATCCTGATGTCTCTAAGGTCAGAGCAGATGTGTGGCTTCTCTTCCAAAGCAAGAGCTCTCATGAACTAGAGGAGAGTACATCTTGGAGTTGCATCATGTAATGATACATGTTTTCTGGGAAATATGTCCTTTTATGAGCGGGTATTGCCTGATCTTCTGCTCCCAAGAGGTTCCAAGGTAAGACCTCTGCAGACCATGTTACAGAAATCAATGTTGGCAGGGGGATGAGGACTTGTAGGACTGCCTAGAAAGGCAGAGTTTCGTTCTTCACGTGCACAGGAATAGTAAAGCCTCTTGGCTTTTCAATAAACCCACTTACGTGTTTTGACTCAGCTGCTTTTGTGTGCCTTCAGTTTAAGGAAGCAGCAGGCTCTCGGTGATGTGTCATTCATTACAAGAGCAGCACAGTACGTGTATTAGTAATATTCTATAAAGCAGAGCAGTAATTACAGAATGCTTTGTCAAATTTTATTATCTGTTACTACAAAGTATTGTGTGCACTATTACAGAAACTTATAGAGAAACCTTACTGACTGCACGCCTATTAACTCGGTAGGCACTGCGTTTAATTTAAAAAAAATAACAGTTGGAGACTGTCAATGATGTTCCCATAAAAAGTACGCCAGCTTCTGCTGCAATGCAGAAGGGAAACAAATGGTTCCCATTTAGACTTGGCACACTGTAACCCCACAGAGCTGACTTACCATGATAAACTATTGTCATTGAGTTGTATTCCCACAAGCCATTACTATAGCCTATTTAAAAAGCGTAACGCGATCTCATGTATTTCTAATTATTTGTGAGATGAAGGGATAAATGCTTCACAGTGCTATTTTTTGCTTACCGTTCTCATAACTTTCCAAGCAGCTCTGAGCGCCTTGCCTCTTTCCGTTACTGCTTGTTTAACTGCGCTTTAATGAAATGGGTCAGCAATATTGTGAGGCACTGAGCTTTTGCCTTGGACTGAGAAGTCTGTATTAATGGCTTCAGAGAGTGGGCCGCTGGACAGTGGAGGAGCAGCAGCAGTCTTTGAGAAAATAATGCTGGTTAGATCGAAGATTACAGAGCTCTGAAGAGGAGAGGCTTTGCAGCTTGGTGTTTTTGAGCAGGCTTCCTCTTCGCAGCATACACTCGCTGCTTTGAGGATTAGGTTGTGCGTTGCCGAGCTAATGGACTGGCAAAGTTGGTCTTTTTTTTTTTGAGGCAAGATTTGAAGAGAGTAAAGCTGTTGTGGCAGGGATAATGAGGGAGGACAAGCATCACCCCCGTGCTGCATGCTGTGAGTCACTCCCACCTTCTCAAAGAGCCTGGGCAAAGCGTAGCTGGTCAATGGCAGTCACGCAGGAAAGGACTAAAGGGATAAATCAGCGCTTGTGGTGGAGTCCAAAGTCTGAGATTCACCAGTTCATCAACTTTGATCCTTCAAAAAGGCGAGCAGCAGTACTCTCCACTGCTAATTAGTTGCCACCGTAGCTTCTGTTCTTACAGTGTGCTGTTTTCTTCTGGATCATTAGGGCTGCTCTTCTCAACCAGGGTTGTTGTGTGCAGCACAGGGCATGCATTCTGTTCACCCATTCTCCACCATTATTGATTTTTGGTTTTGTGTTTGTTTTTTGTTTTTTAAAGCCATCCATCTTTCTTCAGAGAGAAAAATCTGTAGTCCTTGCAGACAGTCCTAGAGGAAGGATGACCACGCCTGTGCTCAGTGCCACTAGATTCCTTTAGGCATCTTTACCCGGGAGGAATTGCTGCAGCACATCCCCTCTGCAGGGTGCACGAGCCCAGCTCACCACCCTCCGCTTTCTGCACTGCCTCTCCCCAGGGCATCAGGTCAGGCTCACCTGCACAGCCCTTGTATCGCAGCTGCCAGAAAGAGATGAATGCAAGCAGAAAATGAGGCCGAAGTAATGACAGCTGTAAGGATAATCAGTGACCACGGCTATTTGCCTATGGGTGTGGTGGGTCCTCTCTTTAAGTCCCCTCCTGAGGTTTGGGGATCTGGTTTCTACCAGAGATGCCTTTGCTCAGTCAGGGGTTAGGTTCCTCAGTGCTGGAATGGGTAGGTGGAGTTCTCTGTGCTGTGTCAAACAGCAAATGAGATTAAGCAATCAGAACTGCTTTATGTCCTTAAAAAAGCCATTATATGAAACCGCTACAAACGAATGTCTTGGTGCTTTGGTGTAAGAAAGAGCAGCCTGTTCTTCTAGCTGGATCAGTCTCTGGATTCTAGTCAGGCGATGGTCTCAAATGTGCTTTGAATATGTTTTCAAACCTTTTAATGTTTAAATAAAAGGGTTTGATGGGACAAGAGTAGAAAAGCTTGTTCTACCTGTGAGAAGAATCAGGCCCAGAACAAAGCTCCTGTGTCTGCACTTTCAACGGGGCTGTCGCTCCGGGGGGGTCTTACAAAGCCCACGCTACTGAGATTCTGATTTGGAAAATGCGCAACAACCCAACGTGCGGTGGCAAGAAAAGGAATGAATGTGCCGTAGATACAAGAAGTATTGATTAAAGGGATTGTGCTGCTTCTCTGTCTGGTGAAATTAGAGAGGGAAAACATAAGATTTAAATAGAAATCCATTTACTTTCTCAATAGCTTTTACTGCCTCCGTGCTAAATTTAGTGATAATTAAGTTCTCTGTGCTTCGTTCTCCTGGTAGCTCTTTCCCAGTGGTCAATCCTTCTGCAGGAGCACAAGTGTTTCCCAGTATCGAGTAGCATTGTAACAAGCAACAGTTCATGTTATCCTGTAGTATGGGGATTAGTCTGAAACCCATGATCTGAGTAAAACCTCGCTTTGTCAGAGGGTTTGGGTTTCTTGCGTAGGCAAGACAACCTCCTTGAAAAATACCTTCTTTTTCCTCTAAGCCCCCAACAGGGAAAAACTTCTGGGTATAGTGTTTATAACAGATTCAAATGTTTGTATTCTGTTCTGAAAGCAATAAATGATAAAGAATCCATACCATTTTGGACAAGGGCCTCAGCTGATGAGAGCCGGGCTTGCTTTTGGTATTTTGCTCTTAAAATTGTATTTCATCACTAAGCAAATTTAGAAAAATACTTCATCCTTGTTGTGGCTGGCGTGCTTTTGGTGCAGAGATGAGCTTGGCTGTGCTCATAGAGGAGCACAGTGACTCTTATTCGCCACTTAAATAACAGCAAGTCGCCTTGCAAGGGAGAATCATAAGAGCACTTTGGCCTTTCGGTTGTTCCTGGCTGCTCAGAAGATGCTGCTGGGCTGGAAGCATCTCTCCACTCCCTTCCCCAGTGGGAGAAGGTACTACTGAGGCTTGGGTTGGGATGGCAGTGCCTTGGGGTCACAGTGCTTTTGCATTTTGTGTTGGCTTCCCCTGCCTATAAAAATGGACTGCCCAACAACAGAGTGCTCGAAGAACCAGAGAAAAACCTTTCCTATGAGAGCCACCTTGTACACCTAGGCTTAAGTCCTAAGCTTGGGGCTTGTGTTTTGTGGTAGCTTGTAATGCTTAATGAAAGACTCTGATGGAGAACTAGATGTTTAAACTTATCCCATCCCATACATCCCTTTCACAGCGAAGAGCCCAGCACAGGGGCTGGAAGGGCTGGTTTTCCTTTGCGTGGCACGTACCTGCCAGTATGGCCCAAACTGCCCCAGCAACAGAACGGTCTTTGCAATCTTCCAGACGATGAGCGTTGGGTGGCTCTGAGAGATTACATAGCATTATTGATCTGACCTTTCCTTCCCATGGCCAAAGTTTATCCACTTGTAAGGAGTTTTCGGTAGAAGTAGTGATTTGACCTTTACTGCTTTCAGCAATCCATGATAAATGGAGCAGATGAACACCCAGAGCCAACATTTGCTTTTTTTAAACCTGAATCTCCAGATTTTGACAGATATATCCTATTAATACTGCAGTTTCCAGAGATATAACCGTAGCATTAAGGCAGCATCTTCAACTTAACATTTATATAACATTTCACTGTAGCTCCCACCCTCACCCCACCATACACACACATACAAACTGAGTCTGTAGGGATGTGACTCTTGGTGACCGTTTGACCTTTTCTTCAGCTTTTCAGTCAATAAAGCTCAGTCCTGTGACCTTATTGTAGCTTGGCAGTGGTTCTGTGTTATGATAGTGGTATTTCTTACGGTCTTGTAGCATTAAACTTGGCAAAAATGGAATATTTCGCTTGTAGGCTCAGCTGTGAAAGAGCTTTGGTGTAATGGGCTAACTTTAAAAATTGAAGGTACTATAAAAGCACCTTGAAAAGGAGAGGTATAATCAGGCAGGTGCTTTCATGTGTGAACCTAAGGGCTCTATCTTGCTTTTTGATGACGGAAAATTTCAAACTTCTGGTGAATTGCGTTTTTGTCCTTTCTGCCTCTTGGATGGAGGAAAGACGTAGGCATTTCAGAAGAAAGGTTTTGCCGTGCTCCTTCTGGCATCTCATGCTTGTGAGTGCAGTCATGTTCAGTTTTGCTCTTGGGAACTCAAAGTAGGGGCTACCGTGGCCTTCATGGCAGAGACTTGTGCAGTGATGCCAGACAGTGAGGAAAGGGGTTTTCTTGTCGCTAAGTATTTGGGTTTTCTTTTATCCGGATTAATTACTGCAGCATTTTTGTTCAGTTTGGAGAAAGGGTGGAGCTCCAGAACAAGACCTTGTTAGTATTTTTCTAATATAGCTGAGTAAGAGCCAGCACAGGTCAGACAACCTCTGGGGGTTTTCAGTGAGGGAAGAGTGGTGTGGGTTTGGTTTTGTTGTTTTGTTTTTTTCTGAAGCCATCCAAAAACTCAAATTACCATTATGACAGTGTGCAAGCTGCAGCCGTATTGCTTCTTGCACAGCAAATGAAATGACGATCCCAGCCCAGCTGTGTAGGCTACCTCAAAGCTAGCCCGCATAAACGTCCCCCGGACTATCTGGCTTTGCACGTTGTATCAAAGACTTCACTCTCTCTGCTCATTGACCAGCCAGGCTTCTCTTAGAGCACAAATTAATAGGCTCATTAGTGGAAATGGAGACTACGTGTTCTGCCTGCCTGATTTACTAATGATCCTCAGGTGTCTTTCTGCAGCTCCCCATCATGTAGTGAAAGAGGTGGAAAGTACTTACAAGAATATATTACACTGGGGGCATGGCTTTTTGCCTTTGCCCTGGCCGTTGCTCAGACAGTACGTCCACCATGGTCTTCTGCTTGTTGTCAGGGAAAACATTGCTTGGGGTGGTGGTGTGGCTTGGGAAAGGAAGAGGGAGGCCAGGTGCATCAAGGGCAGTTTTATTGCCAGACCAGCTCCTATGCCATTACTCAGGATCTTGATGGGACCTATGGGTTAGGTCCAAATCCACATCCTTGAAATGCTGGCAAACCTCAGTGTTAAAATGATGGGCTGGTTTTACCTTTCCTGACTGAAACCACCTGGGGCTGCTCAGTGTGTCTAGCTCTTTTGTTTGAGACGCTGTATTTTGATTTTTTTGTTCTTTCTTTTTTTTATCTGATCTTGTGATGTTTGGGAGACAGGGCCTTAATTTCCTGTTCTGTTGGATCTGTCTTTTAAAGCTCCCTGAGAATGTACGTTTTCAGGAAACTGGGAGTATGAAAAGGCCCCTTCTGCGTGCACATCTAATCTGCAACAATGCGGCTGCAAATGTCAAATGAGGAGGGCAGAATTGACAAATCAAATCAAGCCAATATTGTCGAACGCGGTCATTATAGACTGACCGCATCTGACTGAATTAGCTGAAGATACTGCAGTTCATGACGTCACCTGCAGATATTACAGCAAGAAAATTCAGTCGACCAAGACAGGATGCTGCAGAAAGCCAACAGGTCCAAAGGACAGGCTTTTTGCTCTGTGATTGCAGAATCCACCTTCCCCGGTATGTCTCAGCTGGGATTATTTGCTATTTGGTTCTCAGCTGAGAAGCGGCAAGTGCAGTTTTATCTCTTAGGGAAAGCTGTAACCTGTTTAAAAACTTCAAGTACTTATAGTCTCATCAGGATGGGGACTCACATAAAGTCATGGTTTTTATTCGTGACTGTCTACTGGCATCTCAAATTATATATATATGAGTGGCCCCATGGTAGGTTTCTTTTATTCAGTATTGTGGAAGTGTGAACATTGAGGCTGGGAGTTGTGTGTCTGCTTGGGTAGAAAAGCTTTTAGACGAAGAGCTTTTCAAGCTTTGCAGGATGGAGCAGCCACAGAAATTACGAGCAACAAAAATTTTACGAGGTGTTGAACAAGCTTTCCTGCCAGCTCTGGGTCGGCTCAGTGGAGCTAGATAAAACTGTTGCCAGCTGAGGAGCAGGGTTATGGGGGCCTAGAGACATTTGAAGAAAAGATCAATTTTAGTCTGCCGCCAACATTTGTGATTAACTTATCCTGACTCTTGTTCTTCAGAGCGGCAAGTCTGCAAAATCAAAACAAAATTGCTCTGGAAACGATCCTGTTTCCACTGTCCATTAAGCATGAGTAGACGTATATTTTCTTATTACTTGAAAGCAAGTTAACAATTAAAGGTTGATGCAAACATTTAATTCATGTGGCGGAGGCTTAGGGATCTGCACCCCTGAGAGGAATCTGCTTTGCACTGATGCCGTGACTGGTGCGACTCTAAAAGAGATGTTCTGGGGCATCTTCAACCCTGGAGATCCACAGTAGATCTAGCCCTGTCATTTCAAAATCTCCATGAATCCCACCCACCCAAACAAACAAAGGCATCCATGGAAAAGTCTGTGAGGAAGGAGGCTGCGGGAGGAATTCCTGCAGCAGTTCGGGGTGTACGGTGGATGGGGAAGGCTGGGGGTGCCTGGGGCTGCTGGAGCCCCGTGCTGGCTCAGGGCTCCTGAGAAAGGATTTGGTGTCTTATCAGCCCTAGTGAGTCTGTCTTCATTTCTTTTTTTAGACTTGAAGCTCTAAGGTGAAATTGAAGAAAAACTCTTAGCACAATGTGCAACAGAAAGCCAAGTGCTGTTTTTTTTTCTTTTTAATCAAGCAAAGCAAAACCAACAAAACCCCGGTGGCTCTATCTGATTGACATTGTCTAAAACCATAAATATCTACAGCTCCATCACCTGCAGCTTTTCAGTAGGTGCTTTTCAGGCCCCAAGCTGCATTTCAGCACTGCAGGAGCGCTAAGCCTTACACCAGCCGAACAGCAGCTTACATGCTTACTTTGTCCTGGAGGGTTTTTTCCCTCCCCTCTGTTGCTCTCACCTTGAATGAGGTCTGTATGGGTGGATTTACTTGAAGATCACAGAAGAAACAATCTTACTTTTTTTCCTGTCTCTTGATACTGATTAATCTGCTAAGCATGCTGATTTATACAAGATGTGTTAAAAACTTTATTTGGATTTTGTTGGTACTATGCAACTATATAGCTAGAAAAATAATTGCAATACAAATAGTAGTCTTTCTTGACCCACTTTTTTCCCTCTTGATGTATCTCCAAATGTGTGTGTGGACAAATAAGTAGTAAATGGTTGGTTTTAATAAGTAAAATGCTCCATTATAACATCTTGCAGTTTTATGTGGTATAAGCATGAATAGCATACCATGACCCTGTCTTAGCAATGCAGGGCCTTAGATTATTTAAACCTTGACACCCCTGTCCAGGGTGACGTGTAGGAATGCAGAAAAGAAGATACCTCTAGGAGGAAAAAATAAAGTCTGGATGTTTCCACATGACCTGTGAATTTTTCTCTGAGCTCGAAGGATGACTACATCTGTAGCCCCTTTTGGGCATGGTTTCTCCTCCAGCATGACCATGCAGTTGAGCCTTCAGTCCATGCCTAACCTCAGCCTGGCCTCACCATGCCCAAGGTCTTTCTGTCCGTACGTCCCTCTGCCCCAGGTCTTCCGTGGTGCCTCTTTGCCGGTCCCTCTCCAGCTGAGCCGTGCAGAGACCCCTGCAGTCGCTTGGTCACGGGGAGGTCGGGCTCCATTTCTCTGGGGATATTCAGAATATTACAGTATTATTACTGCACTTTTCTCAGTAACCACCATAGTAAAGCAGGGCGCTAAAAAGAATGTGAAAAAAAAATCGTTGTTGATCTGATAAATCAGGATAAAAGATCAAGACCAAAATGAGGAATCACACTGCAAGATACCGAAAACTTCTGATGACACTTTGACTTCTGCCTCAAGCAAGCTGCAAAATCAAGCTCTGAATTTAAAAAAAAATATTTGGTTTTATTTTCTTTCCTTCAGGGCTAATTTGTTGGTGCAGATTTTTTTCCTGATCGTAGAACTGTAAGAAAAATACAAAACCTTAGACAGTCTTTTGAGTTTGTAGAACAGTTTATTACAGCATGAAAAAAGAATAATTCATGTGTAGGTGGGGAATGAAAAAAAGGAATTCAGACCTGAACTAAGAATTTTTGGTGAGCTTTTTGGCTTGTATGTATAGATGTGTGTGCGTGTATGGATATGTGCATAGTACATATACATGCACAGATGAGGTATAAATAGGTGTTACACTTGGACATAAAAGCCAAGAATCAGAAGATAATTACAGGGTGTTTCGTATCAGACCCTTTGCCTCTGAGGGGAGAAAAATAACTTTGCAGTACTTTGTGATAATACCAGTAGGAATTTTACTGTGATAGTGGATCAAGCAGACCGATACAGAACTGGTGATAAATGACAGGCTGCATTTTCCCATCACGCTTAAACTGGTCTTGTATCTTGACTTATGACACTGGGATCTAGCATGCAGTTTTCCTTTCCATTTGCTTTACACAGCTCTCATCTGACTCTACAGAATTTCCATTGTCATAAGAAAAATCAAATTCACTCTGCTCTTAAGCAGGCAAGGTTGTGGAAGGCTTTTTGCTTTTGTTTTCTTTACCAGGCTTGAAGTGGAATATGGAAAACTGGAATATGCTTACTATTTAAGGTCTGGATGATTAAGAAATACTTTTTGCCATACTCTGTTAATATTAAAACATTTCTTTTAAATCCTGAGTGGAACAGATACCTCTGCTCAAGTCAATGAATAATGAAGCAAGATATCCTCTCTCCCTTTGGAGTTCTGAATTAGAAGCAGCATGGTTATCTAGTTGTAAACCTGTCATCAGAAAGTATCAGTGTATGAAATGGCACTAGGTGACAAACTAGATATTCTTCTTTCCTTTGAATCACATCCATCAAAATGGAGATGTCTTACTAGAATCTGATTTCTCTGCAAGCCTGTCCTGAGGAATGGACTGCTATTTCCAGATTAGGTCAATAAATACACCTAGTTACCAATTTGAAGTTTCATCTTTGGATGATACAATGACAGTAAGCTTTGAAAATTAAGTTGCTATTATTTGAAGATTTATTTACTGCCAAATCACCTATGTGCTACATATTTTAGCTGAAATTTTTATGTCCTTCCATGATTTTCTGAAAAAAGGGGTGACTAGGGCAGTGACAAAGTTTCCCGAGGGTGCTACATTACTCACATTAGTGAAGGTGGTTGGTTGTGAGGAGCGGCTAGGCAAGCCTGTGACTGGGCTTTACATTTGCAGACAAAGTTCACTGTGAAGAATGTGAATTGGTGCGTATCTGGGGAGATAATCTATACTTCACGTATAAAATGATGGGCTTCAACCTGATTGTTACCACAAAGGAATGAGACATTAGCACTGTAATAGATATCTTGATGGAAATGTCAAGTCAACGCTTGGGAGGAGTAAGAAAAGGAAATACAATCCTAGTCGTTATTAGTAAAATTACAGAGGAGAACGGGATGTTATCCTGATGTTACTGCATGCAGTGCTGCCCCTGCATCCCAACAGGGCAGAGCAGAGCTGGAAACATTCTGAAGGAGGGCAGCGAACAACATCAGTTGTAGAGGACCCTCTGTACATGGATGAATAAACAAGGGTTCTTCAGTTGGTTAAAGAAAGAATGGAGGCTGGGCATGGTAGATGATTTATAATCGTGATTGTGATGGAAAGGATGAGCAGGATCATCCACTGCCTCTTCCACTATGAGACCCAAGGCACATCCAGTGGAGCTGGCAGATACCCACCAGAAAAGGAGTACCGGGTGATATCTCTTCCTTTGGTGTGTACTTATCCAGATGATTGCAAGAGGTAACTGCCCGTCTTCCATTCTCATAAAAATGGGCTCAGGTAGCTACTGGTGGTGTTTCACAACCATGTGAACAGGCCAGCATTGCAGCCCCTCAGCTGGAACGTTTTTTAACTGTCTTCTCTGTTCCAAAATCTGTTTGTTACTTGGGCATCTCATTTAGCAAAAACAAACCAGTAAGAGTCAGAAATAAAGTTATTAAACCGTAATGTATGCAGCTAGAATTATGTTTAAAATGTGAAGGTCGAGTACATCAATCTTCCTTCAAATTAATAAAAAATAGTTTTCAGCCAAAGGCATTGTACACATGCCCAGCACAGGTTTTTTTTATGGACAATTTCATGGAAATTAAAATAATGGAGGCAGTCAGTTCCATCACCAGAAAGTGACTCTTTCTCTAGGCAGGGAGTAAGGTTCAGATTTTTAGAGGCAAGGCACTCTGGGTCTTTGTGAAAGAGTTAATTTAAATAAGTGAAATGACTCAATAGAGCATTCTAAGAACAAGAATGAGCTTTTCCTGTTGGCAATTATAACTGTAAATATAAAGAATGAATTTGTTTAGATTACTAGTTCAGTGTCAGTTTGCTCAGCATTAAGACTTATTAACAGGGAAGCATAGATAAGGCAGCTCTTGTAATCCAAATGATAAATTATTAAAATTCCCATTAAAAACATGGAGCTAATATTTGGAATTGTACTAGTGTGCTGGGGAAACTCCATTAGTAAAGCCTCCTTCATTGCAGGGACGCTGTCTCAGGCGTATGTGAAGTAAAGGGAAGCCAACCAGACTCTTGAAGCCAAGGTCCCTCAAGTTCACAAGCCATGGTACACGCAACTGTCACTTCTGATGATGCTAGTCCCAATTAGTGAATATAACTGTTGGGAGGTATGCAGCTACTTGTGAATATTTTTATTTAGTTCCCCCCGAAGCACAGACACTCCTTCAGCAAAAGCCTGAAGGAAGAAGCTGGGTGAGTAGCTGGGCTGACTTCTGGGAAAGGCAGCAACATCCAGAAAAAAAGAGCTGAAAGAATGGTGAATGGTTGCTGTGGAGATGTAGAGGATGTGGACCTATGCAGGAACTGCTGAGCCTACAAAAACCTTAATTTTCAAACAGACTGGTTTGTATGAAAACCCAGAAATTCCTATTGTGCATCGCATGCGTCTGAATGAGAACACATCCCATAAGGTTGTTTTATCAACCGCATAAATATTCACCATGACAACCCAGTTTCTAGAGCTACAAGAAACTGTGAATTCATTTTGGGAATTAGTGTTGATTATAATAATTTTACTTTGGGGCCCAAATATGTAAATAATTTCTACAAAATTATGATGCTAAAAGTATTTATTACTTGTTCTTACAAAGTACCAGTTACGTGACCTAACACAAGTGAAGGTTTGCTGCTAGCATTGCCCAACTGTCACTTCTAGCAGGGTAAATTGCTAGTGTAATTAATAGAAATTTTACTTGCAAAGATCTGATCCAAGAACCACAAAGCAATTAAGTTGGGGAATCTTCCATTTTCTACACTATTAAAGAGAACAGAGCTTGAAACTGTTTTCTCCAAAGGTGAAATTATATTTAAAAGTTACCTGCATTTGAGACTCTCGTCCATGAAAAACAGTCTTTGCCCATGGATTTTCATTAAGCTCTTTTACTCACACAGGTCTAGAATGAAAGCAAGCCATGTGTAGCCAAAAGGATGCTTGAAACTGTTTAAATCTGGGTTTTTTTTCACTTTGCAATGATGGCTGCTAGAGTTCATAATTATATCTGTCTTCTGAATGCATCTTCTTCCTGGTGGAGAAATCTCAATTAGGACAAAAATTAACTTGTATAAAAATATTTCTATTTAGATGGAAGTTCACCTTGCTCATTATGGTGCAAAAAAACAGAGGGGGATGAAAAATTATTTTCGAATCCACTCTGAAGACCTGTGCAGTGTCCAGGCCAGAAATGTTCCTGAGTTTGTTTTGGTTGTATGTGAGAAATCCTTTTTTCCATTACAAGTGTTTTGGAACTTGATTAGTTTCAAAGCGGACAGCGATGGGCTGTGTCCAAAGGTGCTGTTAGCTTCCAGCTGGAGGGACGTTTGTGGGCTCTTCGGCTGGCAGCCAAATTGCCCTGACTTTGCTGGATACACAAGTTCATCACTTCATGTTTGGCCAAGGGCTCTGGGAGGTGTAGGGCTGTGGGGTGGACTGATGCGTGGGTGCGCAAACAAAGTCAGTGGGATATTTTTTTTTAAGGAACATCACTGAAATAATGAATACAACTTTGCTCTGAGAGCTTGTATGCTGACCATCATCCTGGTGCAAAACCTGTGACAAGTTTGAAAGCCTCCAACCTGTGGACAAGCATACTTGGGTGGAAGCGCTGATGGTGTAATTCCGGTGGGAGGGGGTGGAGATTCGCGGTATTTGCAAGGATCTGCGCAGTTCGTTGCTCACAGAGGACAGCACAGTGCTGCAGAGAAGGGCCCCGTTACAATGCGATTGATATAAATCCCAGTTCCTCTGCAATGACTGCTCTTCTCATCCCACCAGGACTAAGGACCTGGAAGAGGTACTAGATTTGCGCTAAAATGAATGATTGCTCAGCAGTTGCTTTTCATACATAATTTTAAATATGTGGAATTTCTACACATACACACACCATCTACAAAATTGGGCTTGAAAAAGAGCAGGTAGATTTTTTTCCTTTCCCTTTTCAATTTATTAAGGGTTCAGAGGAGAATTTGCAATTTGTCAGAAAAAGCGTAACGTGAAATTCAAGATTTACTTCTGAGCAGAGCCCTCCCAGCCCTACGGGAGAGCACACATGAGCAGCCCTAGTTTTTAACACAACGAAGAGGGCCCTGGAGTCCCACGGACAGGCAGAACTTCATCACTGTGACTCTCTGTGTAAAGTGAAGCGTAAATCATTGGTTTAAACTTGTGCTTGGGTGTTGTTTCTGATGGTAATTTTAATCTGCTGTTTTTGTAAGGCGTAGGTGAAGGGAGGGGACTTGTTTTTAATGAATCATTTTGTAAAAATGGACTTCTGCTTTTCACCATGAAGAAAATTTTAATTCAGAATTGCAGTGTGTTTTGCAGGGCTATTTATATTAATACTTACTGCACAGCGAAACTAGCTTGGTTAAACGGACAAAATTAGAAAGTCTTCTTTTCTCAAAAGTATCCTTAGCATGAGGGCTAATTCTTTCCCTTGGAGGACGGAGTGAATCGACTCCAATAAACCTCCTCCACCAATGCACATAGCACGCCTCTTCCCGGGTACCTGTGCCTTCAGGTGGAAAAGGATATTGCAATGACTTGGGTGATAGTCTTCACTGCTCCTCACTTCTCCAGAGCCAGCCTAGCTAATGAAGCCAGGGGAAGGAATGTGCTGTACGTCTCTTATTGAAAAGCAGCAGCAATATTGTTTACCTTGAGGATCCACCCACAGTAAATGGATTAAGATGGAGCTTGTACAGGTGTCGGGGACAATCCCTACAAAAAAATGGAATTAAAGGCTCAGAAAAATGTTTTTAATCAGTATTCTTATACGTCATGTTCAAATTAAATATTAAAAATGCTTTTTGACAGAACTTTCTCTGTTGTGTTTTGGGCTTTGGGATTTTATCTTCTTTGTTCTCATCCTAGTTCCTTAAGGAGAAGCTGTCTTGCAAAGAGCTTTGAATATTTGGGTGGAGAAAGACTGGCATTATAAACATGTTAGGGTTTCCATTTGCTATTTTTTCTTTTTATTTTGCTGATATTATTAATCTGCAGCCCTCTGTAGCAGTTATACAGCCTACAGCACTGATTTCTTACATCCATAGTAATTAGGAATGTGCGTGGGAATATTTTGGATTCCTTCTGTAACCTGAGGCGACCTTTTAGCTACCAGAATTGCACCATGTTCGTGGTTACTCACTTTCCTTGGCAGAATATATGGGGGTTTTAACATTTTCTGTGCTTGAGTCTGTTATTGTGTTAAAAACTCACGCTGCAAAAGCAAAGCTGAAGACTGACCATAAAGGACGTGTTCCTCAGTATTGGAAAGTGTTTTGAAGCAGGTGTGTTGTCTTTTCGTGCTCCCTCTCTGTGCTGAGCGGAGTGGTCGGGTTGGCAGCCACCGATGGGTTCGATGGAAAAAGCTCTGTGGGTTGGGTGGGAAGTGTCTGAGCAACAGAGGAGGTAGTGACTGAGTGTAATGAGCCTCAGCGCCCTCAAAATGGGCCGTCTCTACTTGATGTCTGGCCAAATAACCTAGGACAGGGTGAATATATTGTGAGTAGATGACACGTTGTGGAAACATTTCTTGAGGACAGTACGTTTGGTTCTCCCCTCTGGGATCTGGGGCAGATGGGAAGCATAGCTCAATGGGCTGAATGAACTTGGTTGGTAACCCAAGCCGTGGTGTTGTGGGGACGTAGATGGAGGGGGACAAGCAGCCCAAGCCCCTTCTCACAGTGATACCTGAACTTGAACCCAAGCAGGGCCAGACCCATGGCTAGCTGCAGAACATCAGTCCTACTGCTCTTGCGTAGACAGTAGACACAGTCTTCACTTTCTAAGGAGAGATATCTTCAAGAAAAAAGAACAACCATTTAAAAAAATGTAGCGGATAATTGTTTCTGAATACACAAAACCCGTTGATGTGTATTGCCTAGGAAACCCACAGCAGTTTATCCAGTGGGTTCTCACTGTGCTGTGGGGGCACTTAGTGCTTAGGTTTTTATCTACGTAGTTAAATCCATCAATGGATATTAAAATGGAGATGACTCCCTATATTTGAAACCCAACATCAAAGTGGAATGACTGTGTCTTAATTTGGAGGTGAAACTCCCACTGGCTGGAGTTTTCTTGGGGGGTGGAGGAGGTTACGGGTGCTGGAGAGGGCTGGGGAGCCGCAGCTGGATTCGTGGAAGGGTCATGGAAATAATTGTTGACTTCATCTGTAAATAAAGACCCAACAGCCTATTTTTCAAAGCGTTGTTGAAAAATATCCAAAGGCGTATCTGCAATTTAGAAATCCAGCATATGCCACAACGTCTCAGCAACAGACCTGGGCAGTGGAGTCCTATTTCTATAGACATTGCATAAAAGTAGCCATAGCAATGCTAATTTGTGTGTTGTCTAGGGAGCAAGCACAGACTGTCAGAACAAGACTAATCCCCCTCTGTTTTTTTCTAATAAAAGGAAAGAACACTAAATAATTAACATAAACAAATGAAAACTAATTTGCCAATTTTTAATTTTTATCCAATTGCATGATCCATGTTAATGAATAATTTACAAGTCAGAAATGAATATAAAATTAAAATATTTCTCTGGGGTCTGACTCTACATGTTATCTGAACATCCTATTTGGCTGTTCATTTATATA
>Ga0065711_1036366_pt1 | contig 21067 bp, 14 predicted proteins | sample Hoacrofraction12_FD_59098 | JGI IMG/M metagenome (GOLD analysis project Ga0065711, IMG submission 59098) | Hoatzin crop microbial communities from Cojedes, Venezuela - Epithelial fraction 12 v2 (version 2) | ecosystem: Host-associated > Birds > Digestive system > Esophagus > Crop | place...
GCATACAAATAATTTGGGGTATACTCAGTCTTGGCCTCTTCTCCTCTTGAGGGTACTGAGCAGGAGTTTAGCAGAGAGCTTTTTGTCCTACTGTACTTCTAGATGTATTCATTTTATAGCCTCAGACAACCCTTGTTTTGGTGAGAACTCACACTAGTGATGGGGTTAAGAGCTAAGCTCTGCAAAGTGACTCCAGAGAATTTGGTTAGTTGCTTGACTGGACAATAGACTCAGCTGTAGGCTCCAAACACATAATTCCACGTGTAATTCTGTCATCCATTCACAGGTGTCTTGTGCCAACCAAGATACCATACTGCATTTGAGCCCTTCAAATGGGACTGACAGATATGACATAGTGCCTACAAGAAAGCCTTGATCTCCTGGCTTCGGTTCAAGAGGTCAGGTGGGTACCAACATGCAATTTATCTGCCTACACTGCAGTCACCTGCTTGTGAGGGTTAGGCCATTTTAAGAGCCCACAGCCAATGGACTCCATGGAATTTGTGGATTTAGGGAAAAATCATCTTTCCGATCTCCTAGATCCTCATATCTGGGCAGGTAGCACACCTTAAAATCCTTTGGCTGTATTGACTGGCTTTTCCCTGGCTGTTATGGAGACCAGGCAACCAGGTTAGATGTGTATAATGCTACCTGAAGGCAACTAAAGGTGAGAAGAACCTTCTTCATCTCCTTATACCTTTGCTTTCACCTGAAAAGTGTGGACAGTATTCCTTCCTTTCCCCATCATTAACTAGCAACACAATTTATGTTCTAAAACCCTCCAGTCAGAGGTTTATTCTTGCCCCTTTCTTCAGGCAGCTGGAACAGCAGAGTAGTGGCCTACAGCTACTATGTCTGAATATTCAGAGGTTAATCACAGCTGAGGGGAGAGATGCTGGTACCATTTGTTAAAATGTAGGAATTTGAATCTCATTGAAATATCACACCAGAAAATAATCACTCTTCTTATAAAAAAAATTAAACCCTTTTTATTTGTATATTTATTTTTATATATAAAAGAAATACAAAAAAAAGAACACAAACAAAATGCTGATCATGGCAATTCAGCTTTGTCAGTTCCCTCTGCCTGGGCTGCGGCCTCAGATCCACCAGGAGTGAGCAAAGTCCTCCGGTTATAATGTCCTTTTATGATTCCAGAATTATTGTTCTCATTAAGAATTTGCTTCTGTTTTTGTCTGTTAAGAGACTGTACAAGTCCTAATACCACAGCTGCTAGTGAATACTGTCCAGTCAGTTTTCTTGGTTGTAAGATTAAAGGATTTGGTTGAACTCTTCCTAGAAGAAAATATGTTTTGATTTTTCCCTCCTGTTCACTGATACCTTTGACATAAATCTCTCCTCGGTAGTCGAAGGCAAATCCCCGGTCCTTCAGGATCAGATACGTTTCTTCAGGCACTTGTATTCTGTCACTAACACCTGTGCTGTCCATTCGACTTGCTAAATTAACCGTTTTGCCCCAGATATCGTATTGGGGTTTCTTAGCACCGATAACTCCCGCTACGACAGAGCCATGGCTAATCCCTATTAAAAAAAAATAAAATAAAATTGAGAAGAGATAGCCAGTTAGACAAGAATGGCTGAAAACCATACTTGCGCTTAAGAACCAGAAGCAGCCTAGTTCAGATACAGTTATCTCTAAGCTTAAGGAAGAGGTATACATACAAAGAAAGCAAGAAAAAAAGCCAGAAAACCTAGAAAACATGAAAAATGATATTCACAGAGTTATTTTACAGGACGTCCATCTCAGTGGAACCACAGTTCTTAGGTATCATCTGTATTCAGCACACTATTGCCAAAGCTCCTGCAAACTGATTTTTATGTAGTAGGAAAGATCTCTTTGGACGGATCTTTCTCGGTCTACATTTGTTGAAGGCAACTTGTTAGTCCTATACAGTCAGGAAACTACATTCTTATGCTTCATGAACTGAAAATACTAAAGTATTCTATAAAGTTATTGAAAGATTGTATCTTGTAAGACTGTTGCATAAATTCGAAACAAGCAATAATATAGAAGAGATTATTTTTGTCTATAGCAGTGATTTAAGAATGCATTTAGTGATAGTGAAAGGCACAACTTTGGGAAAAGGATCTTTGGTTTTGAGACTTTTCTAAAGATTATTTTTTAAATTGATGATAGAAATTATTTCCAAATACTGTTGCATTCATGCTGTATGAAATCTTTGCAAGTGTTCCACATTTACTAAGAGTGGATGCACGTTCCCTGATAAACCTTAGGAAATGAGAGTTTTCTGTTCAAAACTGTTAGGAATTGCAGATCACAGATAGCGATGCTGCAACACTCCATGCTGTGACTGGTGAATATACTTTAGCATTTTTATGGAAAGGTTGTCCGTAAAGGATATGTTGCTTCTGGGTAGTTTATGGTTTTGGCCAGTGATCCAGTTAGCATGAGAGGCCATCATATTTGCTCCTGCTATGTGCCATATATTCAGGCTGTCTTTTCATATCCCATTCTACTAGGACATCCAGGATATCCCATCCAGGATAACAGGTTTCCTGTCACAGCAATTCAGAGCTGCTGCCACTGGGACAGGTCAGAACTGGAATTCAATTTTTGTGTGAAACCAAAGTACTACACACAGGGTTCAGGATAAGCTACTATTACCCCTTTACTGAAGCAGAATTTAAGACAGGGAGATTAATTAGAGACTGTGCAAGCCAGTAGCAAGCTTGAGGTTACATCTGGGCTGCCCAGTTCACTTTTTGTGTTATATCTATGGGCTCTTGACCAGACAGTAGCTTCATTATGCTACCTATCCACAATTTACTAAAACTTAGAACTCCTGTATTCCCCAAATCAGGGCCTATATTCTGCAAATGGAGTATTTCTGATTTCTAATGTTGCCTGGGGTGAAGTCAATTTGAAAAAGACAATATAGTATTTGGAGTATCTTAAATTGTACATGTCCATGCAGTGGTCCTGGGCTGCACTTACAGAGTAAGATCCTTCCAGATAAAATCCCATTTTAATTCTCATGTTTGAACTATGCTTACCAATACGGAGTTCAAAGTTGTTAAATGAATGCTTGTTGATCTCTTGTATGCTTTCATTCAGAGCTATGGAGAAGTCTGCCAGAGCACACAAATGCCCCCATTTGTCTTCACATTGCTGAGGAGTAAGTTATAAACCACTCTGTTAGAAAAGTTTTGCATTTGCCCAGTTCCCACCCATCCGTACCAAGTGCTAAGTATCTGGATTTGGAATTTGTAAGAACAGTCTCAACATACTAGATCCAAGAGAGGTAGGGTACTATTAATGCTAATGCTTCCCATTTATATTATAACACTTGCATACCTGGATGCAGAGAAGCTTAGCATGAAGTACCAAAGAAAGTAATTTTCTGTCAATAATCTGACAGGCAATTTTGGGAATTAATAAGGCATGTGAAATCTATCTAAGGCTGAGAAAGAAAGTATAGAGAGGATCGAGGTGCAAGGGACAAAAAATAGTGAGAACAAGGGGTGACCCATGTAAGCAAGAAATAGAGCAAAAGAAGTGAAAGATGTAATTCTCCTTTGCTGAAACTTTCACCCAAGAAAAGCACTGATTCCAGTGCTTTCAGGGATAGATGGTGATAGGAACAACAGGACAAGCCAGACAACGTGGGACTGGTTAAGTGGGAGAGCTGTATCTGTATCTCATTAATCTCCTCTGCTTAGAGCAATCAAGTCACTCCCTGCTCCTTCCCCTCCATGTCCGTTCCTACAGGGCAGGTGATATACAGATAGGGACCAGGAGTGGGTTTTAGTGTTCCTAGAACACCAACAGAGCAGATGATGGGGCAGGGGTTCTCAAGCAAGGACAGGAAACTCCTGAATTGTTTCTCTGAGTAGGTAGTGGAGTAAGGTACTGTCATGGTTTTGGCCCGATAGTGGTAGGATGTCATCTGTTCTATTCTGAAGCCAGGTAATTCTTTCACCACTTTTCCATTACATAGGAATGAAGCATTGCAAGCCCCTCCCTGGGTCAAGCAATCCAGCCTTTTGCAATTTTAATTAGCCTCAGTGTTTAATACTGAACATAAGAATCTCCCTGGCATCACCCTGTTCTGTTCACGTCATACTTGGTCCTTGTCCTCAGCCTCATTCAGCTCACAGCATGCCAACCTTCCTCAGCAGCCCTCACCTCTTGGATTCTGACAAGGTGATAGATATGTACATATGAAGAAAAGTATACTTAAAACATACATAAAAATTCCTTTAAGCTATTAAAGTTCAAGAAAAAGGATGAGTTAATCAGTCTTGGAAATGCAGTAAAGATTTTCTCCCTTTGAATTTTTACCCACATCAAGAGTCAACAGAAGTGATTAGGAGCTGTGTAGCTATAATCAGCTACCTCCCTGATGTTCCGACCTTCTTTTCTCATCTCTGCACTGAAGCATTTTGAGTTGGAACAAACAATAATCTCATGCATGTCTAGTTTTGTGGATTTCTAGCTCTCAGCATCACTTGTTACTCTGTAGGTGGGAGATGCTCAGCTAGTTACATCCCACGTGTTCTATAATATATTCCAAACAAACAATGGAAATTTTCTAATTTACAAAGCTCACGCTAATCTGGCTTCTGCTTTTCTGGCAGTTGCAATCAATGTGGGCAGATCTGATTCCCACTCTGTGGTTGATCTGGGGCAGCACGGCCTTTTTTGTGGTGCTCTTCCTTGGGGAGAGTCACTGGTTGCCAAGCAAGACAGATTTCAGGAACAGCTGACTTCTCGATAGATGTATTTTAGAGCCTACTCTTATTCTTTTAGAGGCGCTGTTTCCAGGCATGTTCTTGGGTAGATTTATGAACAGTTTTCTCTCATCTGACTTATTTGAGGTTTATGGTTGTGACTGTGTGTGGGTCCTCTGTGGCTGATTTTTCCCTCAACTTGGTTTGGACCTTTGCAAGTGAGGGCAGCGTGCAGGCTTCTGGCTTTGTGATGTTGTTCAATTGAACTGATGGGTCTGCTTTGTTTTTGATGTGTATTTTATCATGCTGTCTGTAGATATACAGCTACATCATCACAGAAATGTATAAATGCAACCTTACACTTGCATAAGTATGCTGTCAGTTAATAGACCCTCTCTCTTCATACATTATTGGAGGCTGTCAGCCAGATTCCAGTCTGAGTTACAGTGGTAACTTTAGCGTATGTCCGAAGATATAGATAGACCCGTTCTATATTCATATCAGTGTGACTGAAAGGAGATATTTTTTTTCTCTCCTATGAAATTAAATTTGAGGAAAGAATCCATATGGTTCTTGTTCCGAGCACAAGATGGCATTTCAATTCATCAAGAAGTACAACTGTTGTCTGCCAGATGCCCCAAACATCTACTTTCTTTTAGCAAACACAGCTCTATGAACACCATACAGATAACACTAATATTCACTAATACGGACGGTCAGACACACCAATAGCTTTGCTGCTTAAAGAAAACTATTTACTTACCTGTTTTTCAGGTGATAATCCTGACACAGCCATGTATGTGCTGCCAATTGTTTTAATTTTTTCAATATCTTGAAATCTCTCTTCACCTAGTAACTAATACATACAATAAAAAAAAAAAACCACAACACTGTTACTTCTGGAATTCTTCATGCAAAATGGTTCTACAGATATCAAAATGAATCATTCTGATCATGATAACTTCCAGTTGGCCACAGCACACAGTCCATTCTGGATTCTGGGGCACACTGAGCTGGGACTCTTGCAACATTGTCTACTCACAGAGTGCATTCAAGCTAAGTTCTGCGATGCTCTGTAAAGCTGTTTGGTAAATCACATAGTGGATAAGACATGCATATTCCAGCCTAATTTAAATGCAGATGAGTCCTGAGTTTCCTGCGGTATTATCACTGAAAATTAGTGAAGACAAACTCTCTGTGTATGTATGTACGAATATAAGAAGACCTGATCACTTACAAGTGTTCTTAAACCTCTTTTGGAGGAACTCAGTTTACAAATTAAGTGCTCCTACAGCAACAAATCAGGTGATGAGACCACTGTTAAAGGGAATTCAGTCCAGCTGAAATAGCCATTTTAACCATCTTGCACAATCAATGGAAGAAGTTAAATACCTCCAAAGAACTTCTGTGAGAGTTCAAGTTCTCCTATATCCCATGCTTCTCTACTTAGTGGCAGATCTAACATGGCTATGTCCATTGGGTCATTCAGTCTGCACTTTTGATATGTATTTTCCCCTTCTCCAAATACACAGGGAACCAAAGGGAAGCTGTAAATACCTGTATCTGTTTGGGATAGTTATAGATGGTAAGCAGGCATAAAGAATTTATCAGATTGAGATTCTGCAAGAGGAAGAATAGGTTTAGTCTAGTGACTAAAGCACTAAGTGGAATGGGAGTGACAGCTTGGTCCCTATTCCAAGTCCATATTCACAGTTTCACTTAGAATGTTCCATGAAATAGAAGCCAGAGTCTTGCATTCCTTGAGGGACCTAAGCACAATTCAGGTAGTGAACTCTGTCAATGACAATAGAGCCTTGTGTGGGATATAGGCACACATCACCTCATCACAGGCTTTAAAAATATGTGTTACTGATGTTAATAGCAAAATACCCTGGGAAACTTCATGATAAGCACTGTGGTATCTAATAAATTTATGTATCAATATGGTTAGGCAGCCCTGGAAGAAAATAAACAGTTCAGAGAGAAAAGAAATTTCAAGCTTTCAGTTCTAAAGGCTCAACTTTGTTGGGATTTAAATGAAAAAAATTGTTTCTGTGGTCAGGCAAAAATTTAATGAAGCATTTTCCCTTTTTTTTTTACACAGTGTTGTGTCATCTTTTTCCATCTTGTGGTTTGAGTTTCCTGTCAATTAAAAAGTAAAGGAATTATTTCTTTCAAAGGGAGAAACATACCAAAGACATAACATGAAATGTCCCCTGCCATTGAATTAACCACAGTGTACATCAGTCGGAGAGACGGGGTCTTGAAGCTTTGCTGTTCACGTACAGATATTGCACCATCTGTCTCTAATGGGAGGCTACACAGCATTGCACACAGGGAATACAAAGCCGTACGGTTAATGGCTCCATTCCAAGTCAGGAAAGTCCAAAAACTTGACCTGCTTCTCATTTTTCTTCAGACTGCCAGAAGAGCCCATTATCTATGTTTCCCTTCTACAAGGGCAGCTCTTCCTACTGCTCTCTTAAAGAAAAAGATCATTTCTTGTAGCTCTGCTTTTGTGAGCAGTCTGAGAGCACCAGGTGTGTGGGCAAGAGGAGAAAATGGTCTTGGTTAAAAACAGCCTGTATTTTCATTTCCAGATGGTTGCTGGAAGCAACAGCAAACAGCACAGTAATTTAAAATGTATGATAAATATCTAAAATTACTCCTTTTAAGAAAGAAAGAACCTATTGGCTGTGAGACAATTTAGAAGAATTAATCTCAAGTTATCTTTTTTCTTCTCATTCATTATTGTTTCCAAACGTCTATTTTTTTCCTGCTTTATCCTGTCTGTTAGATAGCTTCTTTCCTTCTTCAAATAATGGTTTATTTACCATTTACTTAGGTAGTAAATGCAAAACCCATAGGATGATGGGTTTTGATACTAGGGAAAGATATTCCAACTCAGTTTTAAATCAGCTGCTATTTGTTATGCCATTTTAGATAGGCTTGCTAATTTACCAAGATAGTCCAGGGAACACTTTCAAACCCTAGAATGTGGTTAGTATCTGAAAAGCAACTAATAGCTTGATGCCGCAGTTCGTGTACAGCCAAGGTTATATGGAGGTCAGACCCTGGGGTATGCACAAGCAATGAAACATGTACAAAGTAGTACAAAAGAGAATGTTCCAGGACATGGCACACAATTGCAAAGTAATCAGCAATATCTGAAAGCAGGATCCTGCTTTCTGCCGAAACCTCTATTTGTGGCAACATAATATATTAAAATCTGTTATAATAAACACTGTGTAAATCACTCCAGGACAAAGAAAATGGGTGGGGTGGGTGGTAAAGAGCCCATGAACTAGAAAGCTCTTATTAAAGCACAAATCACAACTGCACCATCACTAAGATACATAAATGCCAGATTAAAAAGGCTAGAAAGAATACCACATTTAAAAAAAAAATTCCTTCAAGACTCCTAATCTTCAGGAGAAATGTTCCAATATAATTTTTTTGGTGTAACCTGTCTAAGAATGGGAGATCAGCTCTGTATGTGTCTTAGGACTACAGTCATATATAAAAAGGGTAATTATAAAAGCACATTTGCAATGTTCATGTTTGTTTTTTGATGTATGAACTGTTCCTGTTAGCACCTCTGTGCTTGGGTACAAAGTAAGAAATTCTATATAACTGTATTCTATAATGATGCTGTATGTCTAATTTAAAAAAAAAATTATTTTTGACAGTCCAGAAACCAACATTTCCCATTCTCCTCAGTCAGCAGGAAGCCTGGATAATTTGGAAATCCACAGATTTGTGAGCCACCAGGGGAAAAAAAATGCTGAGTAAAGTCTGTGCTTTGAAAGGAGTTGATCACCTACTCCCCAAGACTGACTTTCGGACCAGGATCCACTGGGTCCCTAAGAAAGGCCCAGTCACAATTGTGGGCTCCTACCCCATGTAGTTGTTGGTGGCAGGTGCTATTCCACCGGTCACTATTATTTGTTAGACTGGTTTTGCTTCTCTAACATAGTTTGATTACCTGGAAAACAAAATAACAGATCTGGATTGTAAGCCTTCTGTTTTGTAGTAACAAGGAAATTCCTCTATAAAGAAGAAAAAAAAAATACAGATCTCCATATTGTGCACTTATCACATTTTCCAGGTATTTTTACCATTGCTTTAATTCAGAAACCTCTTCTTGGCCCTAGGGAAAGAGGATCCCTACTACTATTATTCAAGTAAGGAAAGGAAGGGACTTACAGTGTAGAATCTGACTTGACATGAGGAACTCAATTCAGTTGTCTAAACACAGGTGTCCAGTGTCATCTAGAGTATGCTTCCCTGAAAAACGTCCAATGGCTTGCTCTGGAACAGTGTGATTTGGGTTTTTCTGATGGTGCAGTATGGGACGTGATGATCCCATGTGGGTGTCTCAAATCACCTAGGATATCTCAAATGGCGCCAGGTACCGATATCTTACACTCCTATGCTAAGACTTCTACATTTGAGTATCTCTACAGAGATGTTCACATGATGCTGAAGAGCAAAGTTTTCCCATGGCTAACAAATCTGCTTTGTTCTCAAGCTGTACATCTTCATTTTGCTTCCAGGGCTATATTGAGACAGCAAGCAAACTTGTCAAGAAACATCATGAAAAACAAGTAATATTGGCTTCATGTAGTATCAGTCAATAGTTACATGGAAACATTACTGACCCTGAAACATTGTACCTGAAATGACTTTTGGTTCCATTTCCATGGGTAGGATTACTCAGTTCAGTTGTTCTGCCTGACATATCACCTTTCAGATTGCTTTGACAGAATAAACCAATGGCATGACCGTGCTGGAAGTAGGTTAGCAGTCAGCAGAGGATCACATAATTTCATTTACTACCCATATCAAGAACATATGTATTTTTCAACTAAATGTGTCCAGGACGTAATACAGTCCCTAATTAGGTCCTTTATTAATTACAGAGCAAGTGTTTAGGGCCTGAATGTAATATTGCGTTAGGGCTTTTGATGAATACGTTGTCTGCCGTAACAGCCACAGCAGCAATGGAATTTTGTTGTGAAGATTATATGAGAGTGGATGATAAAATATCTTCAATTAATTCATAGCAATAGGCTTTGCATTAAGTTTGAGCTATAATAACTTTAAACAGGTCTGGAAAGAAAACCAAAACTATTAATCAAGTTGCGTGCTGACCACTGTGCAAGATCTGAGTTAAGAAGCAGGTACTTACACCTATATGGAAAGCAGTGCAGCAGCTTAGGACATTACAGAGCTCTCACAGGAGAGTAGTTTTGTTTTCTACTAAAATACATCCCCTGTGAATTCTTCAATTTCACACTAATAAATTTAGTATCTTACCAATTATGTGAACAAACTCTCAATTTCATTTTGTCTCAGAGTTTGTTAATCTTAGCCGTGGTCCAGTTTTTATGAGCTACAACTCTATGAACATTCCCCATGCAGATGTCCGGGACAAGGAAGAATGAAGGTGCAGCTGAGGCCCTGATCTGGGTTCACATTTAAGTTGTAGTTTCTGGCATGGGAACTGGTTTCTTTGTTTTCAAAAAAACCCCAGGAAAGTCTTTGCTTTCCACTTATGAAATGAAGATAATGTGTGCTCCACCAGGAGAGCAAGCTGAGAATAAATTCTTCAAACCTTGCGAGACTTCTTAGGTACGTGTTGCTGAGGATGGAATAAAAAAAAAAAAAGAATTATTTTTTTCCAATGTCTTTTTCTCAGTCATAGGCCTTACACTTTCATCTTTTCCTCCAGTACCTTCTTCTGAAGTCCTTGGAGATAACTGCGCTTCAAAATAAAAAATCAAACCAAACCAAAAACTGTAGGCTAGATCCATAAACAAAGATAAATTTTTAAATTAGGACTGAGGTAGAGCTAAATAATATAAAATTTTAAAAAAAGATGCTGATTCTCAAATCTTCATTCAGCTGTATTCTAAACCATGGAGAGGTCTGAATGCTTTAGTTTTCTGGAAAGAAAAGTCTGTATGCTTAATGTAGGGGCAGAATCCTGGTCAAGATGCAAAGACTAAGTATGTCTTCTTGTCTTGTCTCACTATTTCAATCTTTTGCAATCTGACAATGCTTTTTGAGTTGAGAGCTAAAATGGTATAAGATGTTTCATTTTTTTCAAACCACAGCCTAGCTGGAGTCTTTTCCTTCTCTGTTGTAGACATTTGCTCCATGGTTACACAGCTCATGTGGGATGAGAGATTCAGATCCAGCTCCTTTGAGGGAAGAAAATCATTCCTTCTCTTTTCTGGGACTGCATCTTAATTTTAAGCTGACAAGACATTTATCACTTCTTCATTTGACACTTTACCACAACTGAGAAATGAATTAAAAATTCCTTGAGATAAAAGAGATGAAGAAGAACATGAGTTTCTTGGGTAGGACTTTTTGACTGTTTCTCAACATTTTCTTGCTATCCATGTGCCCTCTACCCTGCGGTACGGTTTACTGTTAATCTTTTCTTCCTCAGCAGAATTCTGAAAAGGACGTATTTTTCCCACTTCCTCTCTAAATCACTTCTCCAGAAACAGTGCCACAGACCATAGATACCACCACCACGATCCCCTTTCTGCTTCCCTTTTCCATTTGAATCATTCCAGTCCAATCCCACTGTTAAGTAGAGATGGGTCAGTTTCTGCTTCTGTCACTCGGGGAGCTCAGGAGGGCTACACACTCCTGAAAACTGCTTGCAGTGTATAGGTTAAAATTCCCCATGATAGGTATTTTTGACCTTACTTTTACACCTTTCCTTGTTTTAAAGTATTTTCTAAGCTCTTCATTGGTCTACCCTTTGTGTCCTTTTTTAATTCCTCTTAGGATCATTGCAGGATATGATACCACCTGTCTAAGCTTCCTTACTAACTGGTTGGCAGAGTATGCAATGCCGAGCATGGAACTTACTCCTGTCTTCCTCTTCACTTTCCAATTTTTCCTTGCTTCCACCTGCTAATAGCTCCATTGGGGATCTGTTTTTTTTTCTTCTGTTTATCTTATACCCTCCTCAGCTCCCTTTCTGAAATGAACTGGACAGGATACCGAAATAAATGTTTTCTGTTCAATATTCTTTCCTTTTTTTTTTTAAATTTCCCTTCATCTTCGAATTCCTCAGTAAAGCAAGCAGCTTTTCTTCATTTAGCTCTGCATAACATACCTGACCAGACAAGTCTCCTCAGTTAATATGTCACGGCCTTTAGTCCTCGATCCAGCACTTGCTTGTGAGCGGTGTGCTTCACATTTAACTTGACACTGGTTTACCTTTAGCATTCATTGAGTCCATTCAACCAATGTCTTTGAAAGAATATCTTTATCTGTTTGGTTTTAGACCACTACTTTCCAGAACTGCTGTAAATATCTACATCCTTCTTTGATCTACAAAATTAAGGCAAGTTGTACTTCTAGATACACTGAAGCAGATTTTGCTTTTATTTATGTGTGTTTGTACTTAAGTAACTATTGATTTCAGTTCATATGTCACTAGGTCATTCAGATCAAAGTTTGACAACAGAAGTGCAAAAAAGCAAAACTGATAATTGTAACTGGAGTAAAAAAATCAGCCAATTATTGGAAGCAGAACAGTTACTAAATTTTATAATTTAGGATGACTTCTATGGTATTCGGGAACTCGTCATTTAAGGACTATCCGATTTTCTCTAGTAGCTGGTGTTACCTCATCAAAGTCTGCAATGATTTCATTCAGCAAGCGCAGACATTCTACTCCTTGGTTATTCATCTCGGTCTGGGAATAGAAGTCAGCAAATCCAGGAATAGAAGCAAACATCACACCAACAGCATCATAGGACTGAGAGTATAATTCCTAAAAGAGGAATGAAGTAAAATTAGTTGAAGTGGTAATATAGGCAAGAGAATGTAATTTGCTGCAATTCAAATAAATTTCTTGCTTGTTCCATGCATAATACCTTAATATCTGAGGTTAGATTTAGTATATTAAGCGTTAGTGAAGTTCAGCAGCAGGAGGTTGTCAGCTCTCACATTTTTATCACAGATTATATGCAGGGTTTGCCCTTTCTCTGAAAGCCTGCTCTTTCTGCTTCTGAGGTCAGGGGGCTACACCAGCAAAAATGAAATGGAATTTTTCATTTTAATTTTTATGTGGAACCACTTGAAGAAATGAAGGATTCATTTGCAAGTATGAATACCAGAGAATCAAACACTGTTAGGCAAGTAAAAGGAACCTAATATTTATTATTTAGTATTGTTTAAGTTGGCCTTGTAAATGTTTGAATTTAGCAATTTATTTCTGATATTGTTGCTTAACAGGGATCTGGTGGGACCACTTAAAATATCTATTATCATCTCTTTGTAAAGAGTCCTCCCAGTTACCACATTTTCTGGCGGATAATTTATACTTCACACTACTGCAGCTCTTCAGAAGTTTGTTTATTCACAGGTTTTCAGAGAGCCTTTACTCTATGGTGAACTATAGTTTTCCTAAGATGACTAGTCATTTGGCTACCTGGATCTGGGAGAGGTTCCTGCTATTAGGCTTTGAAAGGAGGGAGAAACAGAACTGAGGGTGACAATGGAGTTACGAGGACAGAAAGCAGCTTATAAGGGATCAGACACAGGAGGCTATTAGGATAAAGTATGCCCTGGGGTAAATTTCCACTTATTCATGTAATTCATTCTGATACTGAATGACAGATTTATTGATGGATGGGTTCTTGTGATTACATATGTGAAAATACAGTCAGTTCTTCTCCGAACCCAAACAAATTTTTAGGAACAAAAATAAATTCAACTTTAAAACTGCTGAGGACATAGACCCTCCACAACTCCTGATGTGCTTTTCTAGTGGCTAACATATCACAACAGTGTGCATTACCCAGCGGCCCATACTTTCATTTCTGTTCTGGGACTTCTCTTCTGACATGATGAACTGCAGTAGTTGTTTCTCATTGTTCTTGTTAGTATGCTTTAGGAACTTTTAGTGCTTTGCTCTCATCATAAAAGAACTTACTGCTGGATACCATACACCTAATGTGGACATCTCATGCTTCTCTTCTTCCTTCATCCTGCTTCTCCCTAGAAAAGCACCCTGGACGCCTGCCCTGCACTTTGCCGTACTGCAAATGCTGCTACTTATCTAGACTCTTTAACAAGATGTCCTACAGTAAAAGTGGGAAAATTCTGCTGGTTTCCAAGAACACTGCAAAGCTTTGATTGAGAAAAATCATGATTGATTTCCATCCTGCTCTTACACTTTATTTCACCAACAAACATCTACAGGGTCATGGAAGCCATACTCTAAGGACATTCTTATCCCCTTTCATGGGTATAGAAAAAGGTAATACACACATTAGTTCGTGGATTCTTTTGGAAGACTAGACAATATGTGCTAAGAGAAGTATATATACACTCAGGCATACTTTTTCTTCAGATTATGAAGATAGAAAACAACCGGCTGAGCCTTCAGCTGCTCAGTTTTTCTATTTTTGGTAAGAAGCATCAAGACAGAAATAACGCATCCATGACAAAATGCTTACAGTACACATTTGGGAATTCATTTTATGAGAGCAGAGAAATTAACTTAATGGCCAGACATGAACTGCAGGATTGACTGTGCTGAAATCTGGTAGATGTTACAGCCAGCCGGCTCATGCATAAATCATCCCCAAGTATAGTCACTCTGGAAATTGCCTTACAAAAAGCAAGGGTGGTGGAATTGAATTCAGTGGCAAATTATTGAAGCATCAGCAGTGATCCATGGGGCATCTGCTTGTTTCTGAAGATTATTATGCATGTAAGCGTATGGGAATGGATGTGTAAGAGAGGACACGTATTCCCTGAGAATTCATGATGCAGATAAGCCAGAACACTGTCATCATTGGTATCAGGGTCCGCTCCATTTGCAATGAAGCATTTTAACCTGATTGCTTTCACACACACATAATTTTTCAGGTGCAGAGCAGTGTTTTTATGGCAGTTTAATACCCACAGAGTGTAAAATTCCTCAAGAGGCCAATTTCTAAAGTGCCTTGTCTTGTAACTTCTCACTATGTCATCTTTCCTTAGGTTATATTTGAAATCACATCTTCAAAACACAATGATTCTTTATTGTGTGGTCTAATTTGTCTGGCTACGCCTTTCCAAAATGTACAATCAGAAAAGGGTAGCCTTGATTCCTTTTTGCTGCACAATGAATAGATAAGGCAGTGCTGGCAACCTAAATCTTACAACATTTGTAACATCTCCATTATAAAATGTAATTCCAACATTACATGAGAAAATTCCAGTTTCATCATACAATAGCCTTTATTCACAGATAATATTATAATATGCATTTGTCTTATTTCAGAAAAAGACTTACTACTGCTTTCAGAAACTAATTCTGGACTTCCCTTTAACCTTTCAGCAACCTCACTACAAACTCTGTCTTAGGAAGACCCAGAGACTCCATTATCAAGCTTTTCTTTGTGTACTACAACCACTCTCTAGGAACATAGCCACAAACTATTCTTCTGAAGTGGGTGTTTTGTTAACTGCCCAAAAGAGGCAATTCAGGGGTGATATGAAATGGCAAAAACATTCTCTTGGGTCTGAAGATGTGAGAGACCCTGGTCTGTTGCAGCCTATTGCAAAGATTCCTTCCATGATAACTGGCAGGTCTTTAATAATACTTTTGCAACACTGGGCTGTCTTAAGGTTGCAGAGACATTCTGTTAAATTCACAGATTTCTTTTAGGAATATTAGACTTTCATAGACTCATAGGTTGGAAGGGACCTCTGAATGTCATTAATTGCACTTCCCACTCAAAGTAAGGTCAGTTAAGTGAAGTCTCTCATGGCCTTGTTCAGCTGAGAGTTGAGTATCTCCAAGACTGGAGATGTCACAACCCCTCTGAGCCCTGATGCAATAATCACTTTCCAGGGGATTTGTTTTTTTGCCTTGTATCTAACTGAGATTTTTATTCCTGCAGCTGGTGTCATTGCCTCTTTCCCTTTCACTTGCATGTTGGAGAAGAGTTTGGCTCTGTCTTCTCTATAAACACCTGTTAGTGATTTGAAGGCAACGATGAGATCCTCTTTCAGCCTTTACCTCTTCAGCTTGAATGAACCCAGATCTCTCAGCCTCTCCTCATATGTCATGTGTGTCTAATCATCTTGGTGGCCCTCCACTAGACTTGCTTTAATAGGATCATATGTCTTATACTGGAGAGCCTCAACCTGGAAACCCCACTCCAGATGTCCTAGAAGTGCAGAACCCTTTACTTTAAAACATTAATATTTTTTTATGTGGATCAGATAACAAATATTGGCAGTATTTGTGTAACAAATTCTATAGAGAACTAAGTTCTAACAATTTCCTAACAGATCTGCTTATCTTTTGCTAATTAGAAAAAAGGATCGGAAATAAAACTGATACATACTTCATTATCCCGATCCTTCTCCAGGAAGTGACGGGCAACATGACTGGGTAAAATATTCCGTAGCATATTTTCATTGTGCTCCCTTAACTCCTTCATTTCATTGATTTCTTCTTTTGCTTGAACACGCCACAGAAAATCCAGCCTCGCTGTGTATTCGAGCTGTAGTTCCAGAAAGAAAAATAAAACAAAAGTAGCACCTGACAAGATAAGAGTAGAGATTGTACTGTCATCCTGGCATGCTGCTCCTGCCATGTAACTACCTTCAGTGCTGCTGAGGATCTTTGACTCTGAAAGAATTTGATTTCATCACCAGAAAAAGAGATTATTTCTTTGCCTGATGTATGGTGTCTCAGAGGAATCTTGGGCAAAATAAGATTTGTAATGCTACTGCTGTGATCTGTGACTAGAAAAAGTCACAAAATTATTTTCATTTTAAACACCTTTTTATTAGTTAGATAATGGAGTCAGACAGGAGATAAGGTAGTGGAAGATATTGGTATTGGTCAGTCTAAACTCTTTGCGGAGGCAGGGAGTTTACTTCTCAAGGATGAGCATCTTTCAGCACAACTGTATGTAACAGCCCAACACACTCCCTAAGATAACTTTCTAATATGTGGCACCAAAATCAGGTATTTCTATCTTTGGCACATGCAGTTATTTGCAATTTAAGTCTTTTAAGAGACAGTGAAAGACATGCTATTTGATACACCCTCAAATACTCTGTCCCTGATGTACTGTGGATCCAGAGCCTGCAGTTTAATACATGCACAGTGGCAGTGCTTGATACTCTCAGATACAAACAAAAGTTACATGGTTTTCATGCTGTATGTGTACAGAACAAAAGGAAGCTTCCTGCACAACACAGCTTATATATGCATATATATGTATCTTGTATTTTTATAGATATACATATGAACGCATATTCATATATACATAAATGGCAACAATCTGCTAGCTGACATGGGGAACGTGTTGAAACATTGCGTTTTTTGCCGGAGAGGCACATGTATCAGCACATGGACAAGACCAACACTGCCAGAACTTCTGGGTGCATTACAGTGGTGGAGGGTTTTAACGAGATTTTCAGGCAGATGATACTGTAGCTTGCACAAGAGGTGACTTATTAAACTACAGTCTTATTGAAAATGGTGGAAATTTATCTGTGTGTAGTAAACTGAAAGAAAATGTATTTATGAGGCTTGAGATGGTATAAGCAAAGATAATAATCTAATACTCAGCAGAGAAGAGTATTATAGCAGCAAATAAATGCAGTTTACAATTGGAAGAAACATCAAATAGTTTGCCAAAAGGTGCTGGGATTAAGGAAGTGGTTGGGACATAGCTCCTGTACCAAGCTGCAGTAAAGGGCAAGACTGCAGCGCGTGGGAGTGACTAAAACGGGGTTCAGGCATTGTTTAATGATTCGTCCGAATTTTTTTCACCAGCAGCATCCAGCGGCAAACTGTTCAGAAGAAAATGCAAAGCATCTTGCAAGGGGCCTTATAGGTTGACTGTATGCCAGGGAGCTTTCCTTCCTAAAAGCTAAGAGACTCTGGCTTGACATAAGCTTCCAAAGCTTGTATGTATTTTGTCAGTGATTTACTTGCCCTCTGGATGCTGTTGCCACCTTTATAAACAATTAATCTCTTTTCAAGTTCTAGTATCTTGATCTTCCATCTTGTGATTCCCTACATTAACTGCACCAAAAAAAACCTGTCAGGAAAACATAATGTTAAATCATTTTTTCCAGCATTTTTCAGTTTCCTTCCCCCTTCTTTTTGTGCCAGATGACAGAGCCCAAACCAGATTGTAACTGACTTTTATCTCTACCAGCTGACTGAGAAGGCAACATTGACTATAATTTTGCAAGGACTTCTAAAGGTATTTTGCAGATTGGTTGGGAGCAAGAGCTGCTGGTGGATTCTGAGTTCTTTGATGCTTCAGACATTTAGTGCCACTACAATAAGAGCTTTGCAGAAAACTGTAGCACAGTTTTTCACAGCTGATTTTTTATGCTGCTGTACAGGAAAATTTCACATCTCTAAACCTACCTCTGAATAGCAACAGCTAATCTTTACATTTTAGATAATGTCATTCTGGTTATTTTTAATCACATTATGACATGAAGTATTTTTCTTGTATCATCAGTGGACAGCTGAGATGACACCGTCAGTTCGAAGATAAAAGGGTGTCTCACATATGAGGACTGAAAACAGAACATTTAAGAAGATGTTTTGCTGAGTTCTGGTATTTGTTAAAAATAACAGAATTATAGGGTCGAGGTTTGGGTTTATTTTTTGATTGTGCAAATAAACGTTCCTGGGCACAGTGGTGCCAATAAAATGACTGTCTGCAACATAAATCTTCAAATGTACAGGTTTTCTTGCCCTGATATATAGCTTTCAGAAATACCCCTAATTCCAGTAGCGAGTGACAAAAATAAAGATGTTTTACACAGAAAACCTAACACTGCCTATGTCCTCTCAACGCAGTACAACTCCATCTCTCTGCAGACAGTTACCACATGCAAGGAAAGCAAAAGGTAAGGATCAGCGTTTGAGAGAGAGCATATGAGAAAAGAAGATTTACTTCCCAAAAGGACGCTTTCAACCACTGAAAACAGTCTAACTCTATATAAAACCAGCAGATAATCCTTTCTTCACTACTCTAAAATCTGAATATAGATAATGAAGATAATGAAGAAACCCGAACAGCACCAGAATTCGGTATGTTTCTTCCTCGCTTTTTTGTCTTCCAATTGGAAGAATCTCCTCTTCATTCCCTCATTCCTCCCCTTTTCCCCAGGCATGGAGAAGGTTCCGGGGGTCATTCTTGTTGGCAGATAAATTGCTGTGTAGTGATGTCAGTCCTTCCTCCCTTTCCACAAGGCTCTATAGAGCTAAGCTACAGCCCTGACATCCAGAGGTTATTAGGTACATAGCTGTCTGTGCCTGCCCTGTCAAAGTTCAAGTCTTCCTTTGTGCCAGAGAGTCACAGAAGCAGAGGAGCAAACCAGTCTGTTAGTCAACACTTCCCTACACCACAGCACTCACCTGGTGTAAGCAAGTTCTATGCTCAGATCTAAAAGAAACTAGAGAATTTTGCCCTCTGTTTTATAAGACCTCTTTTTGGGTCTGATTGATTGGGGTGAAGGGAGAGGAAGGACTGAGTCTACTGTGGGCGGTTTTATTTCCTCTTTGTAATGGTTAAAACCTTCCCTTTTAAAGCCATGATAGAAGGATTCACTGCGGGTTAATAAGCTATTTGTATCGTGCATTTTCACTAGAGATGTATTTCTAGCTAAGAAGACAGTATATGGTATTGTATTTTGATAAGATTTGAAGGGATAGTTTGTTTTCATTCAAAATGTTCTACCTAACTCATTAAAAAGATGAAGCAGTAAATGAACACATTTTACAATAGAATAAGTCTAGCCTCGAAATTATCCACAACGCTTCTGTCAGTGCTTGTTCTCGAGTAGTTTGCAGGAACGCTACTGTGAAATATATATTACTCACATTAAAAAGAGGTGCTTCTAGATGAAATAGAGTTTTTATTAGGGAATTAGCCTTTTTAGCCTGATGTCATGTACCAGTAACAGAACAGCTTTTAATTATGGGTTTAGCACTCGAAACACTTAAGATTTATTGGCTGAAGTACAGGTAAGATTTTAAGAAAGCTCTGAGTCTGACTAAACAGTCTCACGCAACATCTTATTGAATCTAACTTAAATTCCGGGTGCAAAACCGGGGATTAACTTTAAATCACAACAGAAAAAAAACTAAAAAAATCATTTTTTGTAAATCCACCTGGAATGAGGCAAGTTTTAAGCTATTCTACTTCAGACTACTTTTGCAGCTTGTAAGAAGCAAAGCTGTGGTGGAGGACAACTTTATTAGATTTGCTGGGCTTCCCATCGATACTGACTATTGAAGAAATTTTTTTAAATGCTCTGGACAAAATTTTTATATATAGTTTTACCTTGTATTTTTACAGAGACCTTTAAGTTAACTCCATAATAGGAAATTAACCAATACAAGGAAATGTTCCTAGGCACTGCCATGGGATATTGTTAAACTGATAGAGTGGCACTACGAATCGTTTGGCAGGACATGCAGGAGTTGCACATCTCAGGGACCATTTCCAGGGGTAGTTTGAGTGCAGCCACTGTTTTATGGAACAAGGAAGATTAACAGGATGGGAGAAGACTGTGCTGTGCTAACAGGCCTCTGGGCAGGAATTACTTTTAAACACCTCCGATCAGGTTTCTGTAGAAGACAGATATTTGCACTCAGAACTGTGATCCCGTAGAGCATTGCTAGATTCTGCCTAATCCTTGCTTGACCTAAAGTCCTTTAGTGTTTTCTTTCTTAGTAATTCCTCTTGCTTTACACCATTCCCAACCCTTTGATCTGTATCTTTGCATATGTTAAGAATCAGTGGGAGTGCTACAAGGCTTCAAAAAGGGCAAGAAGGAGGACACAGGGAACTACAGGCTGGTCAGCCTCACCTCCATCCTGTGAAAGATGATGGAGCAGCTCATTCTAGAGGTCATCATCAAGCAAGTGGAGGAAAATGGTGGTTATGGGAGACAGTAACTGACAGTAAATGACCAGCTGGGTAGATGGGGGGACAGCAGTGGATGTTGTCTACCTAGACTTCAGCAAGGCTTTTGACACTGTCTCCCATAACATCCTCCTAGGGAAGCTCAGGAAGCGTGGGCTGGATGAGTGGTCGGTGAGGTGGATTGGGAACTGGCTGAATGGCAGAACTCAGAGGGCTGTCATCAGAGACACTGAGTCTAGTTGGAGGCCGGTAACTAGTGGAGTCACCCAGGGATCACTACTGGGCCCAGTCTTGTTCAACTTCTTCATCAACGACCTGGCTGAAGAGTTAGAGTGTACCCTCAGCAAGTTTGCTGATGGCACCAAACTGGGAGCTGTGGTGGATACACCAGCAGGCTGTGCTGCCATTCA
>Ga0065711_1036367_pt1 | contig 21067 bp, 10 predicted proteins | sample Hoacrofraction12_FD_59098 | JGI IMG/M metagenome (GOLD analysis project Ga0065711, IMG submission 59098) | Hoatzin crop microbial communities from Cojedes, Venezuela - Epithelial fraction 12 v2 (version 2) | ecosystem: Host-associated > Birds > Digestive system > Esophagus > Crop | place...
AATCCTGCTGTAGGAATATTCTCCATAATTTCTTTCAGTTTACTTGCAAGGGCTTCTGTTCAATCCTGCTGCTTCTATTCTAGCTGATGCTTACTGCCTGAAGTACTTGGTAGTAAATACTGCCATCAGTAACTTTGTTGGTCTCAATGCCTGCCTTTTAAGTGTCAAAAAAGAAAACAGGGCTAAGTGAAGAAGTCAAATAGTTCCACTGTGTGAAACAGAAATGGCTTCTAGCTTTTAAGGATCTTTATGGCTGTTAATGGGGTATTGAAGCTAAAACCCGGTGAAATCATACTGTAAAAGTTACTTTTCTCAGATTCCTGCACAAGCTGTTAGACCTCATTTCTGCAACAGATGTGTGTTGATATTCTGGTATGGAAGACTCTTCAAAGACTTTAGACTTTTTCTTCCCATAGTTATAAGTTAAGAGTATAAAGAGAAGACTAAAGCAAAACCACCTGTCTTTTATGAAGAAGCTGTCTCTGAGGGTACTCTCCAACTGAAGTAACATAATTCTGGTCCGCTTTATCCAATAGCAGTCCCTCCCTCAGTGGACAGCCCAGTGTTTCATGAAAGTCTGGAAGAAGAGAGTCACAATAGTGGCATTTTGATAATGAAAAGTATGGTAATAGAAGAGATTGAATGCTCTTGTGAATCTGCGCGGCAAACCCGTATATTTCTTTGTTCATCCCTATAGCCATGACTGTATTTGACTCTATGTCCCTAACAGGTATGTATTCACAAACTTTTGTTAGTGGTGCCTGTAAATACTTCTCTTTAAATGTATTCAGGGCTACGACTGTTCGTTACAAAGGCAGAAACCTTCGTATCAAAGCTCCGATGTGCAGGGCTTTGAAGAAACTCTGTGATCCAGATGGTAAGTAAGAGGGGCTGGAATGTGAAAGGGTTTTGACAGATGTTCGGAAGAAAATGAAAGAGAAGGCCTGTTTTGATGTGTATATCACTGGCAGGGGAATTTGTGTTATTTCACATTTGTGTTGGGCACAGATATGTCTCCTATTGTCTTACTTACCCTGTTTGCTTGCATAATCCCAATAAATTTAGGACCCACCCAGCTCTAAGTCTTGAGTATGTCACCAGCTAAATTGAAAAGGAAATAGCTACACCAGAGAAGATCGCTACTGCTTTACCAGTTGTGCTTTCACTATATGCAAAGTTTAGTCCCTTGTGCCAGTGAATAAGCAGTAGTGTGTTTAGCATTGAGCATTTTAGACTTTTTTTCACCTTCTCCAGTTCAGCTATGTGTGGTCGGTTTTTTTCCTGTCCTTCCTCTTCCTTCCCCCTCAGTAAGTAGAATCAGTGCAGTTTAAAGGTATGAAATACTGTACTTGTTCGAAGTTTGTGGCCACCTGATTTTCACGCTGCTTGCTCAACTGTAAGCTCCAGTACCACTGCAGTGTCCAAGGAAAAAAATAGCTGTATTGGAACAGGAGGTAATCTAAGGAAGCAGCCTCTGCTGGTGAAGCTGAGCTGCCTAGCTTGTCTGTAGGTGATGCTGGTGTCTGTGAAGCTTTTTTTCCTGCAACAGCATATAGTGTTCTGACTGAGTTGTCCTTGCTTTGACCCGTGCCCTTTGTGCTTCATCTCCCTTCAGGCGTTAGTGATGAAGAGGACCAGAAGCCAGTACGTCTTCCTCTCAAGGTCCCTGTGGAGTTGCAGCCACGAAATAATCATGCATGGGCTCGAGTACAGAGGCTTGCCCAGAATCCACGGCTCAGGTAATGAACAACTGATTCTGGTGCTCAGAATAGAATAGGGAAATATATGAGCAACATTCTAGCATCTTCCTCTCTCTTCAGGGTTCTCATTGCCAGCTGGGCAGTTCATCTTTGATAATGCAGTTTGCCTAAAAGTACTCATTGTGAACGCTTTCTCCACACAGAGTACAGGATTATTGTACACATGAGATCAGACTTGAAAATTAGATTACTGTTCTTCTTTATACCTTTTAATGTAAGTAATGATAGGAGTTACTGGAGTTGGAAATGAATATATTTTGTGCCACTTACACCCAGTTGTCTGAGCAGAGTGGAGATACGCAGCACTAGTTCTACTAAAATTTGTATTGAGTGTACCATGAGACAGGCACAGGGGAGGGAAGTAAAACAGTGATCAGAGACACCTGCACCAAGACTCTGAACATGTCAACTGCAACATGGTGATACTAGCAGAAAGGAAGGCATTTGTAGCTTAACCTCCTCCCTGCAAAATGTCGTTGGTGCTGTGGTTTGTGTGAAAAACATGGTTGTTCATCCTAGTACGTGTATCTAGTCCAAAACCTGGGGCAGAAAACACGAGACCTCTGTGATGCTGATTGTTCTTTCAAATATAGTACTTTGGTATAATCACCAAAGATCATGCAGAGAGGAGAATGAAGATTTTTAGCATTCGGTTAATTTTATAAAATGCTTTGAGAGCGAGAATTAGATGTTAAGGGGGGATTTGGTGTCCCTTTTTCTCCTTCTTTCTGTACTTCATGTCGTAGCTTTGTGCCTTACCTGCACTTTTGTGGTTTAGCTAAATCCTGCCGTCTTTCCCTATCTTCTTCCATCTGGAGAAACTGGTATTGTGAATCATGGCAATCAGATTGATCTGATAGGCTTTCAGATCTTTCTCAATTGTGAGTTACCTAGATTTTAAAGTTGTGGGATAACATGTTTTTGTTGTGTTTTTTTTCTTGGAGCTTGGGAGTGGTAGCTGTGTTTTCTGTGCTTGTATCACAGAATGCCAGTTTCTGCCCTTAATTTGCATTCTTGGATTGAGGATGTGAACTTCCGCTGACATTTTTTCTTTGTTCCTTTGCTTTGTTTATCTTGCATACAGGATGATTGTGGAGTTACATCGGAAGGTCTCCAGCCTCATTGAGTTCCTGAAGCAGAAGTGGGCTCTCCATGAAGTGCGTATCGTATCCTTTTTCTGCTTAGACTGTTCTGTATGCGTTGTCCTGGGAGCAATTCCCTTCCTATTATAAGTTCATTTTTGCATTGGAAATGTGGTTCTGCCTCATAAATTTACCAGCCCATGCTTAGTAAAAGTGGAGGTCAGTATCTCAGCATCACTAATGGAGTCTTTCGTGGGAAATCCCATAATATTCCACTTTTGCCTCAAGTCTTCTCTACTATGATCCACTGAAAATCTAGTTAGTGATATATGAAGCTCACTGCCTTTAATTCATTTCCTTAAACAGTGAGCTTAGTCTGTTTCATTATAGGTGGGTGATCACCATAGAAGCCTGGATAATAACTGACGATTTTGCTTCCAGTTTCAACAAAGAGATTAAGGACAGATCTTCCCACTTGCTTTATGTGGTTTCACCAAATGAAGGCTTAGGCTACTTGTCTAAGTAGCTGCTGCTATCTGTTATGTATCTATACGCTGTCTGAGCCATACAACATCCCCACCTCTGAACTTTGATCCATAGAATCATAGAATGCTTTCAGTTGGAAGGGACCTTTAGAAGTCATCTAGTCCAACCTCCCTGCAATGGACAGGGTTATTTTCAACTAGACCAGGTTGCTCACAGCACCATCCAACCTGACCTTGAATGTTTCCAGGGATGGGGCCCCCACTGCCTCTCTGGGCAACCCGTTCCAGTGTTTCAGCACCCTTGTGGTAAAAAATACATTCCTTATATCTAGTCTAAATCTACCCTCAGTTTAAAGCCATTGCTCCTTGTCCTATCGCAACAAGCCCTGCTGAAAATATTTTCCCCATCTTTCCTGTAGGGTCCCTTCAGGTACTGAAAGGCTGCAGTAAGGTCTTCCTGCAGCCTTCTCTTCTCCAGGCTGAACAGCCCCAACTCTCTCAGCCTTTCCTCACAGGAGAGGTGCTCCAGCCCTCGGATCATCTTTGTGGTCTCCCGTGGCCTCGCTCCAACAGCTCCATGTCCTTCTTGTGCTGGGGGCTCCAGAGCTGGACACAGTACTCGTGGTGGGGTCTCATCGGAGCAGAGCAGAGGGGCAGAGTTACTTCCCTCACCCTGCTGGCCATGCTGCTGGAGATGCAGCCCAGGGTACGGTTGGCCTTCTGGGCTGCGAGCACACATTGGTGGTTCCTGTCAAGCATTTCATCCCCCAGTACTCCCAGGTCCTTCTTGGCAGGGCTGCTCTCCATCCCTTCATCCCCCAGCCTGTATTGATAGTGGGGTTTGCCCCAACCCAGCTGCAGGACCTTTCACTTCACCTTGTTGAACCTCATGAGGTTTACACAGGCCCGCTTCTCAAGCTCGTCCAGGTCTCTCTGGATGGCATCCCATCTTTCTGATGTGTCAGCTGCACCACTGTTTGGTGTCATCTGCAAACTTGCTGAGGGTACATTCATGTGTACCAAGTGTACTGTACAATCTTTAGAAAATCCTTCATAAGATCTGAACTTTAGGCAGCTGAGTTTAGGTTTTTATTTATTTGAGTATCTGTACAGAATGATGTAAAAATATCCCAACCCCCTCAAAAACCACCAACAAAAAACAACCATGCAAACAAAACTGCAAAAACTCACATTCATGGTTCTTCTAAATGATTTCTCAGAAAGTTAGAGGTCTGTGATCAGAATACTAACTCCAGAAAAGAATCCTGTAGATGTCTTGTGGTAAAGGGTGTCTTTTGCATTGGGAGCTAATAGCAAGCGGAGATTGTAGATTGAAATTGATGACTGATGTGTTTGAATTCCCCCTTCTTGACTAAAGATTTGAAATACTAATATATGTGTTTATTTACCATGAAAATTGTGATATTCCAGTCTCACATTTGCAAAATAAAGAAGCAATGCTGTGTCTTAAAATTGTTGGTTTTCTTCTCAGTCATCTGTTAAAGTGCTTGGGTTTTTGTTATGGTTTCTTTTTTTTTAAAGGCTTTGCCTTCACAGTACCAGAATTAAATTGCTTAACTTTCAATCATTTTATCAGTGACTGATGAAGGCTTTAGGAAATAGAGAAACTGTTTACTTGAAAAGTTGCATTTTCTTCTATTCATGTTTTGCCTTACATGCTTCCTTGTGGTGACATTAATTTTCTTTGAAAGGATCAAATAGTCATTCCTAGAAAAACAATGAAACATTAGCCTTAAAATAGGCACCGACAGCTTTTTTTAGGATTTGGAGAAATAAGCTTTTGTCATCCAAAGAAATTACTTTCAAATTGCAACTGAATAGGTACAGTTAAGATTTACATATGTCTTTCAAATCTCTAAAGCATAGTAAGCCTATAACAGTTGATTCCTCTGATATTCTTCTTGTGATAATCCTAGGATTATCAAACTGGGATATCCTGGTATGTTTAATATTAAAATGCTTCTGGTTTATGAAGTACACACCTGCATTTGTAACGGCGGTCAAATTTTAAATAACGCTTCCCAGCAAAAGTGAAGGGAATATATTTTGGACATGTAAGTTACTGAGAATGGTTAAATTTTTATGGTAAAAAATGAGTGCATTTTTTGGGATGTCTCCGTGGTTGCTGGATTAATATTCTGATGATCTGTTACAAGTGTCAAACCAAGCTTGATGTTTGGCTTGATTTCTGTTGTGAATAAATCACAGGTTTAAGGTTAGATGATAATGTTTTTGTTGATCAAAATGTCTTTGAAAGACTAATAGTTTCAGAGGTGATTAAGGAAAAAGGAGGCTTTTTCTTGTGAATCAAGGTGAGGGAATGGAATCCTACTGCGTTATATGTAGCTCTTGCCTTTCTGTGTCACATTTTCTTATCTGTCCACTACTTCCATAAACAGCACATTCTCTTGGTTCCATTCTCCTTATAGTATTTCCAACCTTTGGTGGGTTTTGTGGTTTTTTTGTAATCTATGTTCTTTGTGTGTTGATAACTGACAAAGTTACAATCAAGATTACACTTTTGTGCCTTTTTCCGAAAGCGACTTCAGGGTTGAATTATCCTGTATGGGCTAAGTGTCAGAGATGGTGCCCTTCATACTGAGCATCAAATTCTTGAGTGCTGATCCATTGGCATGTGATGAACTATAGTAGACTTTTTTCAGTCCTCTCGTTACCACAGTTGTTTCGAAGGCAGTAGGATCAAGACCAAAGGTGAGGATATGAAATTACATGTATTTTCTCACGGTCATTCGTTTGCTTTATTGGTCACATCAGTGTTCAGCATTGCTCCTGAGTTCCTTTCAGCTTCAAAGGGGCAACTGCAGAGCACAGCAGTGTATAAGCATCAGAAAGCATGCTGTGTTTTAGAGTTTGCTTTGGTATATTCTTGCTTATCTGTCTTATCTCTGGAAATAGAAGATTAAGCCACTGAAACCTTCCACTTGTTTTTCACTCTTTGAGATTTTACTTCTTTAAAAAAACCCCTTGTTATTTGCCTATTGTATTTCAGGTGAAGTATCTTGGAAAAGAGCTGATACAGATGGAAGTGGTGAAGGAGTAAATTCTGAGTTCCTCACTTATCTCTTATCAATGGATTGACCTGTTCATTCAGTATTCACTCTGGGCATCTGTTTTTTTGCAGCAGCAGATAACGGAGGGGCTGCATCTGGTGGCACATCAGGAATTACTCCCAGCAATCCTGCTGGGAATTCCAAGGCAGCAGGAAGGAACCTGGGCTCCTCAGCTGGAGAGAAGGAGGAAGGAAAGAAGGTCAGACGGCAGTGGGAATCTTGGAGCACAGAGGACAAAAATACTTTCTTCGAGGGACTGTATGAGGTACATGTAGAGGAAAATAACAAGTTTAGATGGCTTTGTTTAGTATCTGGATATTCCTAAATAAGGTTGATTGAGTTGAGATTTGCAGGAGCAAAATGCATATGTGCACATATGCATTGGTTTGTCTGTACATATGTGTCTATACAGTTGGCTATAAACCAGCTGTCAATCAAAGCCACAGTTCAAAAATGTCAAGCTTTTTTGTTGTTTTGAAAAACACAGGGAATATTTGTGAGTTTTATTCAAGAATGCTTATAATAATTTAAATTATTTTTCAATTATTTTTATGTTTAAATTGAGAAATAAATAATATCCCCATCTCAACTTTCAAAAGCAACACTCTTGTACTGTAAGACTAGCAAACAAGAAGATATATTTTATTCTAATAAAAATTATAGGGTCTGTGTTTAGTCTTTGACCATGAACAGGTTTGTGCTAGGGCTGAGAGACAAAGAGAAGTTAGATCATTTATCTTTTATGTTGTATGATGTATGCGATGTATTCCTGGTTGTCCTGTTCTTATGATTATTTTAAGAGGACTTCTGTTATGAAAATACATAGTAAAGGTGGAAACAAAGGAAATAATGGTCAAGTTTCTTTGCATGTGTGCATCTTTTAAAAAATTTTGTTTTTTAGTGGTAGCCATGATTTACTTGTATGTATTTTGTGGACAAAATGAGCACTTAAACACTGTTTTCTTTTTTTAGTTCCTCTGACTTGCAGTAGTATTCCTGAGAATTGTGTAATTTTTATGTCCCTTTATCACTCAGAGAAAACTTTTTTTATTGCTGAGGAAAAAGTTCAAAAAATTGCTCCAAAATCTGTGACTCTGTTTGTTTGGTCCCCCATTTTCATTTGTTTTGTGTCGCTACATTTCAAAAGATATTTTCACATTTCATATTTAAATCAGTTCCAGCCTTTTTTGAATACTAAGAAATATTGTGATAGAAGGAGTCAGGTGTGTATAAAATTAAATTTTCTTCATTTCAGCTCCAAGAATTTTGTAAGAACTGGCTAGTTTTAAAGGGTCTCATTTTTATTTTTACGCCAAGAATAAACTTCTGAATGACCTACAGTGTAAAAATGTGTTTTCTAGAAGAAGTTCTTTGTTGTTTTTTTTTTAAATACAGTCTTTTGCTTCATTATTTGAAACTCAAATTCTGTACTCCTAATAACAGGAACATAACATTTACTCCAAATAAAAGTGAAGCTGTTAAATATAATAGGCTTTTTATTCACCTTAGTCAGAAATGGAGGTAGGAGGGAGAGGGGGGGGGAAATGCAGAGGAAAAGTAAAGAAAGCTAAGTGAGAAAGTTGGTATTTTCAGTTCTGCCACTTAGCACATTTGTGAGTAAAATGTTTTTTTAAAAGCTTGCTAGCAACTTACAGTTTTTATTTTGAAACCGTTGAAGAAATTGGAAAGTAATTTATTTGGCATCTGTAGTGCATTTTGTATGGAATTAAGGAAACCAGTGTCATTCTTGTGCTGTTGAGTTCTGATACCCAAGAATGTTAGGACCATTGAAATCTAATTCACCACAAAGAAGTCCAAAGTCCCTCATGTTGTTTGAGTTGTCTTATGATGAGATATAAGTTTCGTTTTGAGTGTTTGTATTTGTTTTATTTATTCTTCAGCATGGGAAGGACTTTGAAGCTATCCAGAACAACATTGCCCTGAAATACAAGAAGAAAGGCAAACCAGCAAGCATGGTGAAGAATAAGGAACAAGTCCGCCATTTTTACTACCGCACCTGGCACAAGATCTCAAAATACATTGACTTTGATAACGGTTAGTATGCAATGAAATGGGCTTAGTGCAGAGCTCAGTCTCATGAGGATTGGAGTTCTGCCTTTTGGTGCCATCATGGAGGGTAGCAGTGGTGGTGAAAACATACTGAATAGGATGTCTGTGAACATGTCTTATTTTTATTAGCATGGCATACTGAGGTTCATGTTTTTTGAAAAATACTTCTCACTAACTGGTATTTGCTTTTAGATCAATTCACCACACCATAATAAATGCTAATCCTACCATTAACACTGCAGAAAAGCCAGGTTCAAGGAAATGTTTTTCTTCTCTCAGGAACACACTGTTGAGGACAGCTACCTAAATGTTAGTCAGGCATGACTTCGTTGAGCAAATTGATGCCAGCACTACCTTGCACTTCTTAGGGGAAGGTAGAAATAAGTAAAATAGTCCAATACAAGTGTATATGGTTATATATCTGCTCATGCTTTAAATAAACCTGAAATGGTATCACTGGTTTGGTAGTTTAGGATTCCCAGTGCCATGTTCTTCTCTTCTCATTCTTTTCCCTACTTCCCCAGCTTGTTGAACAAAAATGAAACCGGGAAGTCATATGAACTGCTAGTGGTGTTTTGTAACAATAGTAGTAATGAGCATTGATAATTGGCCTTTATCAAAGGCATACTATTCAGTAATGAGCAGTGTGAATTCAGGTCAATTTGCAGGTAGCCTAATCTGAATAACAGGTTAAAGAAATCTGCTGCAGAATGAATAGATTTTACTAAGACCCAGTTCTTTTGACTTTTTTTAAGGTACGAAGAATGTTAGTTCTCATGTTAGCTTGTTGATCAAGTAAAGGTCTCTAGGGCTTTACTGTCCTTCTGATGCTATATTCTAAGTTGCATAAATCGTGGCAGAGCCACGGTAGTTGAGTTTCTTGGTCTTTAAACAACTCTCTAACATCAGCAAAAGTTTGTATAGTAAATTCATCTATATGATTTGTGGCCAGAGCCTCTCAAGTTAAAAATAACTCATTAAACTGGATATGACTAGAAAAAAGTTGAAGGAGTGCAAAGATATTGTACATATAGTCTCTTTATGAAATTGTTTTGTGTGTTCCTGAGATTAGGTTATCTACAGGAGGACTTACACGTCTAAAACACCTGTCATAAGGTGTACTTTTGAGTTCCTTTTCAAAACAAGACAGCATTTTAAGAGGAAACGAGCTATTAGTATTTTGTTTAAAAACAAATGTTACAGAAAACACAGCATGGAAGAACTTAAGAAAAAAAAGAAAGTGTCACGGAGGAACTTCATCTGTTTTCTGGATAACATACAGTTCTGTTAGCTATACCTGTAAGATCTGAAATATCATTGGCTGAAGGAGTTTAAGAATTAGTGCAGTAGTTTGATTGGCTTTAGTATTAGTAGAAATATGTGTGCCTGGTTTTTGAGATTAAGTGAGTCTGCAAGTCAAAGAGAACTGAATTCATAATGAGTAGACAAGAATAAATATTTTCATTTGATTCATAAACCACAAAGCTGTCTTTCCATGCTGTTGCAGATGTTTAGATCCGTTAGCAATAATAATGTCGACATCATGTGTGCTGATGAGAAAGGAGAAAAAAAACTTGTAAAGTTGAATAAAATGTGTGCAATTTTTCATACAAAAATTTAGAATCTAGGATTTGCATTAAATCTCTAATGTGCATTCATGTGCACAGAAGACATTCTGTGTCTTCTGGATAATTCAGACCTACTTCTAATTTTCTTGCAAGAATGAGTTCTGTATGCATTTTCTTGGGAGTGTCTGGACATTTCTAGAAATTGTAAACAGTTAAGTGATACTAGAAGTAGCTTTGTATGAGTTTGCTTTATTTTGCATATTGAACTGTTGTGTATTTGTTTAAATTCTGTGGAAGCTGCTTTGTTTTTTTCTGTAATGTAAAATATGTTGTATTTCCCAGATTTTTAAGTCACCAAAAGGAAACTGATGAACCCGTCTCACTGTAGTGTTTCGTGAAACAGAACGTAGTCTTGCATTTGAGGTGTTTGCCTCATCATTGAAAATACAAATTACGTCATTTTCAGTGTTAAAATGAGTATCAGCAATGTTGCTGTGCAGTAGTGTCTATAGTGTGCATCTCACTTCCATGTTTTCTACTTTTCAGTGTTTTCTCAAGGGCTGAAAAAATCCTCCCTGGAGCTTTATGGCTTAATCTGCTATGGGGAACTAAGGAAAAAGATTGGGGGATGTGAGTATGAATGACTTAAAATTGTTTATATATGGTAGAATCAGAAGTGTTTACCCTTGTAGTTGTCATTGTCTAGTACAGTTTCACTTCGGAGTTATTCAGAATTTGTGTTCATTGTATTCTATTGCAGTAAGATGTGGTATCGTTTTTTTCATTAAATGTATTTGTATTTTTAAAGACTACTTTAGTCTGTTGCATTAGTTCCCCTTTTTCTTTGACAGATTTCTTTAGCCTGTGCTATCTTGGAATGTAGTGCATTTAATACCCATAGATAACAGGTAAATGTATGCGTAGCTTAGATTATCTTGTCTGGTTTTTTTTTTTATTCTTGAAAACTAAGCGATTAAATGCGTAAATGATATCATTTGCACCCACAATTATTTCTGCATGTGCAATCAAAATCTGGGATGGTACCTTTCTCTAAGTCACTCTCTAAATCTTTACTTGTTGAACACTGACAATGAAAAAGCATTACAAGTCATAATCAGAAATAACAGCTTTACTGGCTGACCAAGATACGTTCTGACCTTGTCCATCACGAAAGCTGGTTTTGTCCGTAAGAATGAGTGTAGCTGGATGAGTATGTGCCATACCAATGCTCCCCTGTTTTCTGGAAGTGGATTAGTTGCATTAGCAAGGTATCTGAGCTTAGGCTTAGTGCCCCATTCATATAATCATGGAAGGTTTGGGGTGAAAGGGACCTTTAGATGTCATCTAGCCTAACCTCCCTGCAATGAGCAGGGACATCTGCCACTAGATCAGGTTGCTCAGAGCCCCGTCCAACCTGGCTGTGAGTGTTTCCAGGGATGGGGCATCTACCACCTCTCTGGGCAACCTGTGCTGATGTTTCACAGTAAAAAACTTCTTCCTTATATCTAGTTTGAATCTACCTCTTTTAGTTTAAAACCATCACCCCTTGTCCTATCACTACAGGCCCCGTTAAAAAGTCTGTCCTCATCTTTCTTACAAGCCCCCTTTTAAGTACTGGAAGGCTGCTGCAAGGTCTCCCCAGAGCATTCCCTTCTACAGGCTGAACAGCCCCAGCTCTCCCAGCCTTTCCTCACAGCGGAGGGGTTCCTGCCCTCTGATGATCTTTGTGGCCCGCCTCTGGCCGCACAAGTCCGGGTCTGTCCTGTGCTGAGGGCTCCAGAGCTGGACGCAGGACTCCTGGTGGGGTCTCAGCAGAGTGGAGCAGAGGGGCAGAGTTACCTCCCTCACCCTGCTGCCCACGCTGCTGGGGTTGCAGCCCAGGTTATGGTTTGCATGGTCTTTATGGCTTCCAGACTAGAGAGAACTTCAGTGTGGTTAGCTTGGAGAATGGATGGAGGAACATGCACTGTATGTGCTAGTCCACACACGTAGACCTACTTATCTCTGTATTTTTGTCATTTGTCCTCAAGCTTTCTGTAGAGGCAGTGTTATATCATAGCGCATATTCTACATGTGTTGCTTAATTTGTGAGACGTGGAGAATCATCGAAATGCTTTCACTTCTGTGTAAAGTTGTACTAGTTGCAGAGAAAGTCAAGAAAGCTTTAGTGAGTGGACATGTACAATTCCTTATAGAATTGTGGTATTTTGGCAGATATTATATTGTTTCCTCACCTGGCAATTTTATTGTAGCGCGTCATGAAGAAGACTGTTGTGAATGTTCATACTGACTTTATTCTGTTTGTTCAAAGATCTCCAGTGTGTTAATTCATCTTGGAGAAGCAATTTTGAACTGTTCCATGAAAAAGAAGTGGTAGAGGCAAGACAGATTACATTGTCAGTAGAAGTCAGTACTAGTGTTTTTTTCTATATCCACATCTTGCCTTAAAAGCATCAACAGACCCTACTTGCTAAGACTGGGAACAAGGTTTCACACAGTCACCATGGCGATGCATGCATACTCTGTGCTTCTGTCTTCTGATAACTTTGGTACTTGGTTGTGTATTGTACCGTCACTTGGAAAATTTTAGTCTCTAAGACCAAACGGGCTCAAGCCACAAGACTCTACACCCAGTTTATGAGAGGTCTGCTCTGCAGCTGGCGAAAGTAGTTTCTTTATCTTTTTTTTCTCTCTATTTTTTTTTTTCCTCTTGTGGTATTCACCCAGTCCTGTCTTCCCAGAAATTGAGATGACTTGTGTAGTGCTATTGAGACATGAAATCATGTCAGGAATACTTTCAGCATTGCTAGAGGGAGGTTAATTGTTCAGTAAATAGATCTGGGCCTAACTGTCATAGGGAATATAAATCAAATTACCATAATGTCCATTTAAAAATGTGCTGTATAATCCATAGAAGAAGAGTGTGGCTTACAAGTGCATTTTATTATTTTTATTTACATTTTTAATTTCATTCAGTGCTGTGAGGGCTTGATGCTCTTTCATTATGCTGTGCTGCCTTAGCAACAGACATTGAGCAGGAAGGTGAGGAAGCTTTTCATTTTAATACCATAGTGTCACATTAATGCCCAGCAACCCAAGATGTCTGTAGCACCGAAAGTAGGGTCATTTAATCCATGAGTAAAATGTATTTTTCATGTCAAGGATAGTGTAAAGCTTGCACATTATGAAAACAGAAACTTTTCAGAAAGGGTATGTTGTAGCACATTTATGCACGTTAATCCTATGTGAGAATAAAATGTAATAACTTTGAAAACCGATCAGGACATGAAAAAAGGTCATTACTGTGTCACTCTAAATCCTAATTCAGTGTGTTATCCCATTTCATGTAAAGGTATGGATGACAAGAATGCATCTAAACTCAATGAGCTCATTCAAGTCGGGTAAGTAAGAACTTATTCCTGAAACTCTTAAAACTGGGTTGTTCAGCAGCTTGATTGTTGCATTGGTCTTCCAGAGTCTAGGGGGCATTTTGTACTTTTTTTTTAGAGCTTCCATTTGACATTTTTCATTCTTAGTTTGTTCTATGTGGGTTTTCTTCTCCACTTTTTCCATGAAGCCATTAATTGTCATTAGTAAGCAACAATGGGTGAAGCTTAAGAATGTAACGAAAGGATAATTCTTTATAGAAGTTGCGTCATTCTAACTATTTTGATTCAGTGTAGGGAATATAGTTCATTTCCAAACAGTTCTCACGTGTCCTTCAGCAGAGCTCACAAGTCCTCACTTTAAGACCTGAAACAACACTTCCAGCAAACCGTGGGCCTCAGCCCGTCAGTTGCTTCTGTGTTTACTTGACTTTAAGAACGAATACTCTCTCTCACTTCAAGAAAGAATTCCGGGATTTGGGGGTTCAGTCCTGGAAATGTACTTTTAGAATACAGAAGGGGTTAGAAGTTGCTGTACTATTAGAAACGAGGGAATACCTTATATATTTGTACATAAAATTTTCTGAAGTAGTCCCCCTTTTAGAATTTGTATATTCTACAGTGAAATCTCTTTCAAAAGATATTATTTTAAGGAGTGTGATCATTAAGCTTTGTTTGAAATTGTAGTTACTCAACAGGCATTTGTTCACAAACCGAGTTTCCAAATGAATTCCTTACAGTTTATTAACCTTAATTTCCTGGGAGATGCCCTATGTACAGTGTGCTGTTGTGTTGCAGGTCTTGAATGTGATTATTTATGAAATCACTGTTTCATTCTTTTGTTAACTGCAATGTTTGAAATCAGAAGAGAAATTGCAGTTTGGTTTGGGTTTCGTACAATTAAGACAATTTTCGCAGTAAGTTTTTTCATATAACAAAAGGAGTCTTAAAGCAAATTACTTGTTTAAATTGGAGTTATCAATTAAAATGAGATGGGATGCGCCTTTTTGCCCTAGTGTCCTGAATATCTCTAGAGTTCAGGATATAGGCAGTCATTTTGGTCTCTCTGTGTTGTACTGGAGAGCCTTTCTAATACTGTGTCATCCAAATAGACTAAACCGTAATGAATGAGACTGATGACTTCTAGCAAGCAGTAGCATCAGTCTAGCACTTTGCATGATTAAGGCCTTAGTTATAACTAATTGTTAATGAGGGCTGATGATTTCTATGAAATCTAGGTGTTCATTGTGTAAAAGCCAGTCTTGTAACAAACCATTTTGAAAACAGGAGTCTTTGCATTTGAAAATATTAATGCTAATCTTCTAACCAAAAACTAGAGTGTACGTAATATTAACATTCTTAGGCAGTTCAGAAATAGTTGCTCTACCAGAGGCTTTTTGCCTCCCAGATGGAAGACGCATCTTTGTTTCCCTTTCTTTTCTGCATCTCTTAATCCATTTGGTGGGTAAACCTTATCAGTTGAAGAGGAGCAAACTGTACAGTGAAACGTGCTTTTGTCTTCATTACCACCTGGATGTCTACACCATCTGAATTCATCCCCTGCACGTGCAGGGCAGCTTCATATCTCACACAAACAAACACGTTGTATATATTTCATTAGATTAAACTTTCCATCTTGCTCAGTGATGTTACAATTCTGTGGTCCTCCTCTCTATTTGTAAGCAGTTTTTTTTTTTTTTGGTTCCTAACATGTTTGTTTCGAGTGTTATACTCCTTCTTTTCCTCTGAGCGCAGTGGGCTTTGTAAGGCTTGTTGCTATGTTGAATATCTTGAGTGAAAGTGAATCCAAGTGATTAAAAAGGGCAGTGTGAACATGCATTATTCTGATTATCTTCTCCTGAAGTAGGTAAATATTAGCTTCATTTAATTGGTGAAAAAGGTCAAGAGAAGCTAAGATTGTGAGGGGCTAGCTGGCAGTTTATTTGCAGCGTGAGTCTAGACCGTGAAATTACACATTCTGATTCAGTGCTTATTTTTTTTATGTTACACATAATCTCTTGCTTTCTGTAATAGTTACATGGTGCGTGGAAAAACAAGTGAGCCTGTGAGGCGCTCAGAAGACAACCATATTTAAAATGCTCCTAACTGAGCAGGTCAGAGTTACCAAATAGTGCCTGAAAACTTAATCAACTGGCTGTTTCAAGTAATGGCAAAACCTTTGTGTGAAACGTCCCTGTTTGGTCATTGAAGTTAAGGCTATATGTCTCTGAACTTGTCTTCAAAATTTCAGTAAAATCAGGCTAGTCCACAACCTTTGTTACAGTTGTAGTTGATTGAATCGGGGATCTTTCAGAAAATAGATCAGAATTCAGGTATTTGTAAACGCAAGGGAGGATAAGAATTGTTCTGTCAGCTTTTGTAACTGATCTGAGTAGTTTAGCACAGAATCATAGAATCGTTTAGGTTGGAGGAGACCGTCTAGATCATTGAGTCCAACCATCAACCTAACACTGTCAATTTCACCACTAAACCATGTCCCTAAGCTCTGCATCGATATGTCTTTTAAATACCTCCAGGGATGGTGCCTCAAACACTTTCTTGGGCAGCCTGTTCAATACATGTGCTCTAGACCCTTCACCAGCCTATTGCCCTTCTCTGAAAGTGTTCCAGGAACTCCATGTTCTTCTTGTAGTGAGGGGTCCAAAACTGAACACAGTACTCGAGGTGCGGTCTCACCCATGCCAAGTACAGGGACACGATCTCCTCCCTACTCCTGCTGGCCACACTATTCCTGATGCAAGCCAGGTTGCCGCTGGCCTTCTTGGCCACCTGGGCACACTGCTGGCTCATGTTCAGCCGGCTGTCGACCAGCACCCCCAGGTCCTTTTCTGCCAGGTAGCTTTCCAGCCACTCTTCCCCAAACCTGTAGCATTGCATGGGGTTGTTGTGACCCAAGTGCAGGACCTGGGACTTGGCCTTGTTGAACCTCATACAGTTGACCTTGGTCCGTCGATCCAGCCTGTCCAGATCCCTCTGCAGAGCCTTCCTACCCTCAAGCAGATTGACACTCCCGCCCAGCTTGGTGTTATCTGCAGACTTGCTGAGAGAGCACTTGGCCCCTCATCCAGATCTTTGATACAGATACTAGACCAGACTGGCCCCAACACTGAGCCCTGGGGAACACCACTTGTGACTAGTCGCCAACTGGATTTAACTCCATTTACCAGCACTCTCTGGGCTCAGCCGTCCAGCCAGTTTTTTACCCAGTGAAGTTTGCGCCCATCCAAACCATGGGCAGCCAATTTCTCCAGGAGGATACTGTGGGAAACAGTGTCAAAGGCTTTGCTGAAGTCTAGGTAGACATCATCCACAGCCTTTCCCTCATCCACTAGGCGGGCCACTTGGTCATAGAAGGAGATCAGGTTCATCAAGCAGGACCCGCCTTTTGTAAACCCATGCTGAGTAGGCCTCATCAACTGGTTGTCCTGTGTGTGCCACATGATGGCACTCAAGATGATCTGCCCCATAACCTTCCCCGGCACTGAGGTCAGGCTGACAGGCCTGTAGCTCCTGGGATCCTCCTTCTGGCCCTTCTTGTAGATGGGCATCACATTAGCTGACTTCCAGTCAACTGGGACCTCCCTAGTTAGCCAGAACTGCTGGTAGATGATGGAAAGTGGCTTGGCAATCACATCTACCAGCTCTTTCAGCACCCTTGGGTGGATCCCATCTAGCCTCGTAGACTTGTCATACTCATGTCAGCACTGGCCCACACAAGCTGCTTAAAGAAGTTTTCAGAATCGCTAAGCCGGACAACTGAAACAAACCTCCCTTAGAAGTTCTAGGGAATCTGAATCACTTTCTGCCCAGTCCTTTGTTGTTAGTTTTTTATTACAGCAACGATATGTTGCTGGATTGTGTGATGAGGGTATATAACAAGAAACCCAGATTACAGCAGTATATCAGAACCGCTCAGAAACCCATTTAAGTAAAACTTTTGGTTTAATTTTTTGTTTAGTTTCACTTTTAGGCATGAAACATTTTTATTTAACTTACGTTTTGCAACAATCTTTAATAAAAAGCTACATTTGAAGAAGTATGATTATTTTCTAGATGTCTGTAAATCTGTAGGATTTGTGGACGAGTTCAAAAAGAACAAACCACAATAAACACATCATTTAAGACATTCTGTGAATAACGCAACTGTTAAAGCACAGTACCACTCAGTGTCTGTTAGCATATGTGGTTTTTCCCGTCACCCTGGAAGACTCTTGTAATCACAAGTAAGAGAGACCGTTAAAGACAGAAACTTTTAAGATACTGATTGATCTGTCTGGTTTCGTTCCTGGGTGTGCTTTGTGTGCAGTGGGAGTGATCCTTCATTGTTTTCCTCGTAAAAGCTGTTTGGCATGCTGAGGGGGAATTTGTAACTCCCTAAAAATCTTGATAATAAAATAGCAATTCATCCTGAAAAAATTTGTATACAAAACAGATCTTTTTTAAGTAGGTGGAATATGCTCTTGGTGTCAATTTATACGTATAGTTCTTAATGCATCTTCAGTAGAATAACTTCTACCGTTTTCTGCATTTGGAAGCATCCAGGATCTAGGTAAGAGAAGAGAAGAAAGTAAGTATTTTTAAGCTAAGAATAGTTCTGTTGCAGGCTGTCTCCTTTTTACTGTGCTTTTCTTTTAAATTAGTAGAACTATTCTTTTTCCAGCCTCCTAGCCATGGATTTCAGTTAGGAAACTGCAGTATCTGAATATATCTAATTTTATGTTATTGTAAAGAGTAACTTATTATTAGCCTCTCCCTAGATTGCTTGAAACCCATCATACTTTATGGAAAAGGGAATTAGGAGAATTATTCCTGACTCTCCAAGCAGAACATCTGAATCTAGAGAGCTGGGATGCTACTTCTAAAATGTATTTTAGGGAACAATGAAAATAAAAGTATTGACTGCTGTAGTTGTGGAAGAGTACTGTTGTACCAGGGTGAAAAATTCTACTTGATGTTTTTAACATTGTTTTGTGCAATTTTTATGCGCTGTTCGTTTACTGAACAGTGTACTTTGCTTGCTAACTTCTGAACTCTGCCGTTCTCGCTCTGTACTTGGGGAACAGAGTAGTTCCTGCTCCCCTTTCAGGGCTGCCTAGCAGTTTTGCATTTGTTTTCTTTCCTCCAACATGATTTTTATCCTAGATTTTTATATTTTTTTAAAAAATGTGTTCCGTAATATACTTTTGACAGTTATTTTCTGGCTTTTGTCCTAGGTTTTTGGTGGGTGTTTTTTTTTCTCCTCCTCTCTAGCTTTTAAGCACAGATACAAATGCAGCCAGGAGTTTCTGGTGCTGATCCATTGTTCATTTGTGAGCTGCTCTGTGGTGGTAACAGACAGTGAATATCTGGAACCCAAGGTGCAGCTGAGCAGATAGTTAGCAAATTGATCAGGAGCAACTTGCAGGAAGGCTGACTTAGTAACAAATGCTTTATGACCAACTAGTTAGCCTCTTTAAGATTGTCAAAAAAATATGGAAAATGAACAGCAGCGCTTTTCTTCCGTGTTTTTCTTGATCGAACTAGCTGTTCTAGGTGATCAAGTAGCCTTTTGAGCATTCAGACCCTGCTTTCAGGTACCTTGAAGTCATGTGGTGGAATGATTTCCATAGCGCTTGGAGATGTGGTCATATCAGTTAGTCTAAGAAGAAATAATGCTTCTCACCACAAGCCGCTTCTCACTTACACTCTTACACTGTCAAAGTTATAACAATAATGCTGTTTGTAACTCGTCACTTGCATGCAGCTGCTTCAAATGCACATTAGATAAAAAGGTGTTGCTTTAGCTAAGATCAAGATGGAGGAGAGTCTTGGCTCTCACAAGTAGTCAAAAAATTTTGCTGTCCTAAAGTAGTGTAAATTCGCAATTTAGCGATATGTTTCAAGATGCATTGAATTATGGGATTTATTTTCACTGACTTTCATGGGTTTTATATGAGGCTGTTATGAAGCTGTTTGCCGCTAGAACAGGAGGGAACATCTAGGCATGTCTTCACAAACAAGGAAATCATTATGGCAGTTCTGATTGCTGTAATGCTGTAATTAACTCCTTGCTAGAACAAGGAAGACAATAAATTTGGCATGTTCATGCAGCAGCATTGTTTTCCATTCTATCAGTGTTTTCCATTTTGTTAGTGTTCTATCACATCCCTAGATTTAGCGTTTTCTAGCGGTTGAGTGCATTCGTGCATCCTATCATCTCAATGTGAGCTTTGTAAAATTACTTACTGTGATGAACAGCATTACTGATAATAGAGTAAATGTAGCTTTGTTGAATTCCTGTAGCTTCAGGGAAAAGGTATTTGTTGTGAATCATGAGGCTGTGTTATTTTAGGGTAAAAATGTAACAGGAAGAGAGATTTCGAAGAGCTGTAGTAAAAGTTAGACTTTTAATCCTCAGCTGTTTTTTTGGTTACTGTTCTCTGAGGAAATAATAATAAGCAAAGGACAAAGAAATGTAATACGTATCTAGAGTTTTTATTTACTGTGAATTCTCTAGGTTCTGCCAAATCCTTCAGGTTTTGTACCAGGCACTTTTATACTAGGCTGCTGCTTCTGACTGCTGCCTGAGACCAAAGTTTGGGCTCATGAAGAAAAGTGGGAATTCTCCACCTAAAGATTCAGATCCAAGAGAGTTGTCCAAACATTGACCCACTGAATTTGAGAGCAGCAGGATTTGGAGTCAAGTTTCCTGTCTTTATACAATGCAGTCCCTGTTAACTTGACATAAGTGAGTTTGGGTTGAGTCCTGCTGATCTTGTGCTCCCTTGTGTTGAAACTTGGTTTGTTTAAACATTCAAAAAAAGAAAAAGAGAGGGTGCTAGCTGCATATCATTAAACTTATTTCAGGAGAGTTGTTTCCTAAAAAATGCTGATTTTTCTGATACAATCATATCTGCATTTGAGAAGAGGATTTTGAGCCTCATGCGTTAAGGCTAAGGAGTCCATTGCAATGACCAGGAGGAAGTTCTACCTTTCATTGTTGCCTTATGTTGTTGACTAGATATCCAGAAGTGTTACTGTGTCCTCCTCTAAGAGTCATTCTGGCACAGGTTGACTGTTTTACTTGGTGGGACCCACTATCTTCAAACAGTTCAAGTTTCCAACAATTCAAATTTAGGGTTAAGTTGAAGGAGGAACGGTAACAACAGTGCTTCTGTTGCAGCAGCTGTAGTGTTGTCTGCTGTTGCGGATGTGGAAATAGGAAGCACTGTTTACAATCAGGCAAATAACTCTTGGGTCTTTTATTTTCTAAATAGTACTATTGCTAGTTTTTCTACAGCACTTGAGAGCCTTCTCCTTTTTTCATTAGTTGAGCCATCACTACTTCTGTGTCGGAACTTGTTAAAAAGAGTGAGGGCTAATGTATTCACCCTAGCTTTTGGTAGCTCAGTACAGATTGAGGAAATCTGCCTTTCCAGCCCTGGGATATTCTGATTCTGGAGAAGTTCACAGCTTAGTAATTGAAACTTTTGAGCTGCTCGCATCATCAACTCCATCTTCTCAGGTCTGGCTTCACTTCTGCTGTCCTTCTGCAAATTTCCCTCTTAGCAGTGTAGACAAGGGCTTTTTCTGTCTGATGTTGCCTTCCTTACAGCATAGGGGG
>Ga0065711_1036368_pt1 | contig 21067 bp, 12 predicted proteins | sample Hoacrofraction12_FD_59098 | JGI IMG/M metagenome (GOLD analysis project Ga0065711, IMG submission 59098) | Hoatzin crop microbial communities from Cojedes, Venezuela - Epithelial fraction 12 v2 (version 2) | ecosystem: Host-associated > Birds > Digestive system > Esophagus > Crop | place...
CATTCCTGTACTCTTCCCAAGTGGCCTGCCCCTCTTTCCACATTCCATGGACCTTTCTCTTCCACCTGATCTCTGCTAGAAGCTCCTTGTTCAACCATGCAGGTCTCCTGCCTCCTTTACTAGATTTCTTTCTCAGGGGGATGCACCGCTCCTGAGCATGGAGGAAGTGATATTTAAAGAGTGACCAACACTCTTGGTCCCCCTGCCTTCGAGAGCCCTGGCCCACGGGATTCCTCCAAGTAGCTCCTTGAAGAGGCCAAATTTAGCTCTCCTGAGGTCCAAGGTTTTGATCCTGCTTATCGCCCTGCTTCCTCCACGCAGGATTCTGGACTCGACCATTTCATGGTCACTGCAGCCGAGTCTACCTCCAACCTTCACATCCTCCACCAGTCCTTCCTTGTTTGTTAATACAAGGTCCAGAAGAGCGCCTTTCCTTGTTGGTTCCTCCACCACTTGCATCAGAAAGTTATCATCGATGCTCTGTAGGAACCTCCTGCGTTGCGCCTGCCTAGCTGTATGGTCTTCCCAGCTGATGTCAGGGTGGCTGAAGTCCCCCATGAGAACCAGGGCCTGTGACTGTGAGGCTGCTTGCAGCTGCCTGTAGAAGGCCTCATCAACTTCCTCTTCCTGGTCAGGTGTCCTGTAGTACACACCCACCGTAATGTCACCCGTGTGAGCCTTTCCCTTAATTCTAACTCACAAGCTGTCAACTCTTTCCTCATCTGCCCCCAGGCCAAGCTCAATGCATTCCAGTTGCTCCCTCATATATAGAGCAACTCCCCCACCTCTCCTTGTTGGTCTGTCTTTCCTAAAGAGTCTGTAGCCATCCATGACAGCATGCCAGTCATGCGAGTGGTCCCACCACATTTCTGTGATCGCGACCAAGTCGTAGCCATCCTGCTGTATATTGGCTTCCAGCTCCTCCTGTTTATTGCCCATGCTACGTGCGTTGGTATAGACACACTTGAGCTGGGCTGTCAGTCTCACCCCTGACCCTCGCACGCCAAGCCTGGGCTCATCCCTAGTGAGCAGGGCGATGTCCCCTTCCCCCTTCAAACCTAGTTTAAAGCCCTCTCAATGAGCCCCGCCAGCTCGTGGCCAAAAATCCTTTTTCCCCTTTGAGATAGCTGTGATGCACCTGTTGCCAGCAGGCCCGGTGCTGTGTACACCTCCCAGTGATCAAAGAAGCCAAAATTTGACTGATGGCACCAGTCCCTGAGCCACCTGTTAACCAGGTGAGTTTTCCTGCCCCTTTCAGTGCTGTTCCGTGCCACTGATGGGATAGAGGAAAACACCACCTGCGCCCCTGATCCCTCAACCAGTCGCCCCAGTGCCCTGAAGTCCCTTTTGATGGCCTTGGGACTTCTCTCTGCTATTTCGTCCCTGCCAACCTGCATTACCAAGAGGGGGTAATAATCAGAAGGCCACACCAGACCAGGGAGTTTCCTAGCAACATCCCTGACCCGGGCCCCAGGGAGGCAGCAGACTTCCCTGTGGGATGGATCCGGTCAGCAGATCGGGCCCTCTATTCGCCTCAGAAGGGAATCGCCTATGACAATGACCCTCCTTTTTTTCTTAGCCGAGTCAGTTGTAATACGTGGGGCTGACTGACTTGTTCTAGGCAACCCCCTGGATGGAGCTTCACCTTCACCCACATCCTCTGTGGCCGGTCCCTCACCTTCCAGAGCCCCATATCTGTTGCTTAAGGCCAACTGGGCAGGTGAGGGAGGCCGGGAGGGGATTCGCTTGCCCCCCCGAGCAGGAACCTTTTTCCATTCCCCCCTGTCTCTTAGGTCCCCTCTTTCTGCTCGGTGGCAAGAGGGTAGGGGGTTGTTTGCTTTTCGTGGAGCTGCCTCCTACTGCCTCGGCCTCATGGAGGGCAGGGTGCGGCTCCACCAGTTGGAAAGCTCTGTTATATTTAATCAAGCCAATGTCATCAACCACGTTAGACACATTTTGAATTGCATGTATTGGAATTAAATTTTCTAGAGTTTGTTTGTACTTGCTGAGCAGTACTGTATGGGACAGAGAAATCCCAAAAAAGATCTCTTTTCCTTGGTAGATCTGCAACATCACTTCTCTTGTTTGGTATCACAGATACCTGCTACCATCTGGGACTTGTCTAAAAGAATATAGCTCCAAACTCAAGTGCCCTTTAACATGTTTCACAGACAAACTGGTTAATCTCCTTTTTTTGTGAATCGGATTCACATCCCATTCTCTAGAGGTGAGATGCAAGTAATTGAAAATCAAGGTTTTCAGACTTGTTGATGTCCATTTGTTGTTGAAGTCCAGCCTCACCAAAATCTGACAACACTGTCTTCCCTTTTTTTTTTTCTGCTCTCCGAAGTCATTACTCTAATATCTTCATAACTTTGATGACATAAAGTACAAGACAGAATAATAAGTTGAGCCAAATTATTGGTCACAGCAGAAAATTTTTTTCAGCATCTGAAAGATAATTCTTGTTTGGATGTTTCATTGGAGGTACATTTTTCTTTTTTTTTTAATTTTCCTTTAACTTTAAGCTCATAGTTCTTATGAAAAACAAGCAAGTAAACAAAAATCGAATGCTTTTTAAAATGTATTTGTCAGATACTCATTAGCAAACTGTATTCACTCTGTCACTACTCGCTCATCAAACTCATAACAAACGTTAAGATGAATCACAGTGGCATGCAACAGACAGATTGTTCTGTGTTGTGCTTCTATCAGAAGGAATAACAACAAAAAAGTGGGGCAGAAGTGTAAGATAAATCCCACAAGAAAATATCTGACTTTTTTGTTCATCTTGTTCACTTGTTACAACTTATTTAATTTGGTATATACAAATGAGATTTAAATTATATTACCTATAGCCTAAAGCAATAAGCATTTATTTTAATTTGTAAAAGGGAAAAAACATATTTTACTGTCTGCTTAGTTCTGTGTTATCTAATGTTTTGGCAAATATTGACTAAAGAAAAAATTCTGTCTACTTCCATTCTTCCTCAATGTTTTTCTTTTCTGACAGGAATACAGATAAAAAAATATTAATCTTTTTAATGTTTTCTTCAAAATCCAGTGCATTGTCAAAATATAGTCTATGGCTCAGAGCATAAATTTCAGTTTTCTGGTTGTATCTGGAAAATTACCCATTGATTTGTTTGGCAATTTTGTTTCTACAAGATAGCTACAATTACACAAAGAAGTCTCGCAACTGTTAGTATTATGGATTCATATTCTACTCACAAAAATGATTTGGGCATATTTTACTTCTTTTTGGAATAAAAAGCAAGAAAAATAGTCACTAGTTCTGAAGCAAATTGCATTTTTCTTCCATCAAAACAGAGTAGATCCAATAATGCACTGCAGATCACTATACATTCTTGGTTTCTACTAAGACCGTGAAGAGCAATTGGTGATCTCTGTGACTAGTGCTCTCTATTCAGAACAAGGATATGATGGTTGTCATAATATTTAAACTACACTTTTATAATAGGAAAACTATTGAAAAGTTCAGCATGATCCTAACACACCAATCACCATAAAGTTGCCAGTCATTTGAATCATCCAGAAGGGAAGTACAGTACAGAAAATGAGGGAAGCTTAAAAAATAGTCAAGAAAGATGAGAGATGAGTACAAGCTTGATGTGTTCAATCAATTTAATAAATTGTATAATTTTGTGAAATATTTGATTCAGGCACTCCAAATTTAAGTGAAAATGTTGCTATGAATTTTGTAAATGGCTAGAAGTAGACCTTGATCCATCAATAGTGTAGAAGAATACTTGCACCCTCCAACACATGGATAAACCTGTAGGAGCAATTGAACGGTTCATGAGGTTCCACCAGCCACTATAGTGCTTGCATAACCCAGCTGTCTCCAGTTATCCTACTGCTCCCATTCTTAAAACATCAATATTCCTACTGTTACAGAACTTCCCTTACCCTAGTGCACAGGATGTTGAAATAGCAGTAAGAGAAAGGAGAGATTTTTCTTCTTAGCAAGGTCATCACCGCTAGTTAGAAACAAATATTCAGTCAGTTTTTCTTCCTTGAAAATATTGTCATTATGCCTAAGATGCCTGATATATAGTTTGATCAAGACTTTTTTTCCTATTCTTTGAAGAAATGGAAATCCAAAATATTTTGCTGTGCTCTGTTTTTTGTAAAGTTGTGTAATTTTTATTACAAGATCTTTTGAAAACTAGTCCCCTGTCCTCCCCAAACCATGGGAAAACTTTTACCTTACTGGTCTTTTAAACAAAACACAGACAGAGTATTCAACTACATTTATGAGGAAAAGCAATGTTTAAAGTTTCAGCACTTTCCAACTATATCTGAGTGTGTCACTCTAAATAAATTGTGTAAAATTCTACACTCCAAGGACTTTATTTTTCTAGTATGTTTGTTTTCTGGATACATTGAATTTGTAGGTGTAATGAGATCTGCTGGATGTGTGAAAATTTTGCAGCTTAGAATGGCATCAAACAAGAGAATATTGCCTAAAGCATCAACCATAAATTAAGGGGTCAAATAATACTGGCATTTGCCTATGTGTCAATCTCTAACAGGCGAAAGTAATTCTTGTTTCATTTAAAATCACTTTCATTTAAAGTTTGGAAAAGACTAAAAAGAGCAGTTTTGTATTTTTAATTGTTATTGGAGATAGATAGCCTATTATTAGAACATATGCTTACTACCAAAAAATTACAAAACTATAAAACAGAATTAAAAAAAAAACCAAACAACAAAATCCTGCACCCTGCACCCTTCACTAGAGATCTAGATATGCACACATTTTACTGAGGACTCAAAAATCCCCAATATTATAAAGTCTAGAATGCCACAGGTAGTGTGTTCAGTGTAGTATCCTTCTCATCAGTTCCTGTTTCCATGTTTTTCCCTTCTGCTGTCTTAGAGAACACCATGCATGTAGTGTTTATAAACAACAACACCAATTACTAATTTGAAGTTAAAGAACAGATCTCTCCAGTACTTTTAATCTTTGGCCAAAGCTCGGAGCATCTTGAAAATGATCTTACAAAACCATGTCCTACCCTAGATATTGTGTAATATTATACCTCTGTGCAAACCTTCAACATGGTTTCAGAGTCAGGAGACTATTAGAGAGACTGAATCAAATTTCTGTGTACTGTCCCTAGGGTCAGTGACAAATCAGCAGTGCTTGTTTCCATCAATAATAGTCCATCTGCTGCTGCTGCAAATAAGACAAGTTTGAATTCCTGTGATTCGGCTCAGGCGAGACAGTGGGGTGGGTGACTGGATTTACAGATTTTAGACCAGGTGCATTGTTGTCAGCTAAGCAGAATGGATAGTGCTGATGCTTAATTACTGTGTACTTGTGTAAGTCATGGATCACACAGTAAAAAAAGTCAGAAAGGATTGCAAGGTATGTAATTCTGTTAAAATAATCTATATAATATAGCAACACTGTCTTGAGATTAGAAAGTTTTTTAAAAAGACTAGATTTGTTCTTCCCTATTAAAGTTGTAATTTAGCTACTGCAGTACTTGATTATCAGAAGATTTTCTGATATGCGGTTGTATTTCTATAAATCACCAGTAAAGATCACATGTAAAGACTAATCCAGTAAAAATTTCCACTGGTGATGATAATGACATTCATTGATATCTCGTTTCTTCTTTGGGGAGTAAAGGAGTGGGAGCTTTCAGAAACCCAGTTACAGTCTTTTGATTCTCAAGGGCCATCTCCAGTTTTAATAATTTACAGCAATCTAAAGAGTAGCCTGTTGGAGCAGAAGTGCTTTCCTTTCCATGCTTTTCCCTGTCCTTTGTACACCTGATTGCTGGGAGCTGTCGGAAGAGTGCTTGCTCGCTATGACTCTCCTGTAACAGTCATCTGTCTGCATGAGATTCTAAAGGGAATGTCGTAACAATAACAACAGAGTCAATAATATTACAGGTAGCCTTGTCCTGATAGTTATTATAACTGAAGTGACTGAGACACATTAAAAAGCCGATGTATAACATACATTCCTTAAATATGCTTTGCTTCGTGCAAAGTTTTTTTTGAAAAAATAACATCTTTCATAAGGCCAATCTAAAGCCTGTCGAACTAGATAGCTTCAACAATTCAAAGTAATAAGTTCAATGAGCTTCAGATCAGGTTATGAATTTCACCCTGCTTTCCACTATCAATATTTGGTCTACCTGCCAGGTCTACCTGCCAGTCTTTTGTAAGTGTTTGTGATACCACCAGAGGTATTTCTGACATCACTAGATCACTCTCAATGTCATTCAGAATCTAGTAATATTTAGAGGTTTATAAAGAAAGACTCTTTTTTTTAAGTAATGAAGTATTTGAAAAATTTAGAAGGCAAGTGGATAGGTCATCTCAACGTCATACAGATGGTCTTGCTAAAAAATTTTCTAGGTCTGCCATAAATTATGTCTTTGATCATATTTATGTTTTTTTAAAAAAACTACATAATTTTATGGGTGAAAAAAACCTAATTGTGTAAATTTGAATAGTGAATCTGAGACCTGAGCAGCCCTAAATACAGACCCTGATGAGATATCACAAAGTTTAAACTGACTCAAGCCCTAGATCTACTCACAGCTTACAAAGACAGTTTATCTGGATCTAAATATTAGGGTATTAGAAGTTCAAATGCATCTCTTAAATTTATAGCCAGTGTTATTTCTGAATTGTTGTATCTGTGCGTTCACAGTAGTATTTGCCCCATAACATTCAGGAAACAGCATTCATAAGCTTACAAATGTTCTCATCAATACATGGTTTCACACAGGTTGTATTTTGGCAGCCTTGTCTCAAGGTGACAGAGGCACAGGTAACAGAAGCAGCATTCCCATCTCAAAGAAATGTTTCTATCTCACCATACAGAGGTGGAAGAACTCACTGTTACTTAACTGCTATGTGAACACTGAAGAGCAATAAAAAAATCTGAAAAGCTGCACACATTTTGAATCTACATAACGTTATGTGGCTTGTACAGATGTGATGTAATCTGCATTTCCAACTTGCTTCTTTCACGTTATTAATATCAACGCTCGTCCAAGTTCTACTGCCTGTATGACTATCCTGCGCATATTAGAGACAAGACATTCCCTTTTTCCTACCCTTTTGAGAAACCTCATGCCCCATATGATGGATAGGAAAGCAATGTATTGCAGAATTAATAATCTGTGATTATCTTAAAGTTTAACATTCCACATGCTTTAAAACACAGCTGTATCTCAAAGGCGTTTGAATACCCATCTTTTTCTTTTACGTTTAAAACAAAAGCTAAAAACTGAGCTAAGCAAACAGTAATAGACATCCTTCTACCTTTCCCTTGAAGCAACGGCCCCCTTACAAGTGGAAAGACTGTCTAGGGAGTGAGCTGGAACCAGGAAGTCAAGGCATTTTCTCAGCCATGTGTACAGAGCCTGCAAGAGGCAGCCTAAAATTCAGTCCCTAACACCAAAGATTGGACCTAGGTTATATCTGAGCATGGTCAGCAATGTGCTACTTGAGTCAGCTGTATGCTTTTGCAGCGATGAAGGCTAACTACAGACCAGTCTGCATTGTTATGTTACTTGCAGTCATTCAAGTGACTATTTTCCTAACATTGACACTTGTGAGACTTCATCTGGAGAAATGTGTCCAGTTTGGGACCCCCAAGACATGAAAGACATTGACATGGTAGAGCAAGTCCAGAGGATGACCACCAACATGATAAAGGGGATGGAGCACATGAGATATATGGAAAGGCTGATAGCAGGAAAGGTGGAGCCAGGCTACTCTGAAAGATGCAAAACAAAAGGACAGGAGTTACAATGATTGGTATTCCAGTTAGATACTGGGGAAACAATTTTTTGATCCTTTCAAAGTAAGGGTGATCAAACATTGCACAGATTGCCCAGGGAGGCTGACGAATGATTCCTCTTTGGAGATATTCAAAACTTGGCTATGTACTACCCTCGGTAATCTCATCTAAATTCAAAGTAAGATCTAACTTTAAAGGTGGCCCTGCTTTGAGCAGGGAGTTGAAGTGACCTCCACAGGTCCCTTCAAATCTAAGCTATTCTATGATTCTGATATAAAACTGCACGCTTCCTAGCTTTATAATCTTTCTCTGCCAGCACTATCAAATGTTCTCTGTGGATTTATGAAAGACTTCTTTGGTTCCTATCACAATAACTCATAGCAATCAAAAGTTTTGCATCTTACCTCTCACAACAAGATCCACAAATTATTTTCTTTACTACCTACTGATTTCTTAAAATATATACAAAAATCAAACTCTCAGTCACGTTCTCTTGTTAATGAAAATGTCTACGAGCTATATTCAATTTGTTTCCAGATAAACTCTTTGATTCCAAACAAGTCAGCTATGCAGGCTGCCTTTTTGACCTAATTATATGCTCTAAAATCCAGAGTGCATCTTTTTTTAAAGCACACTTGATGTGATACAGATTTATTATCCTCTCCACATACAGAACAGCAGGAAATCAATGTGCACACAACTTACTCATCTTCTAATAGCTGATAAAAAAAAAAATACTGAATGTACATTCATATTTATGGTCCAAAATGTGGTCTGTGCAGTGTGGAAGAGTAATAGAAGGGGATTAAAAATTCTTTGTGAGTTTTTAAGGCAAATCATCTGCTAGCATGAATTATTTAAACATTCTTAAAGTCAATATAGCTATGAAAATTTACAGCAGCTACAAACGTGTCCCTACCAAGTCTTGATTTTCTGCATTTTAGTTAGATTTTGAATCAAAACACTTTAATAATCTCCTTTGGAGCTCAACCGAAGCTCACTGAGATAAATGAAAATGTATCCAGGAAAAGAAAGGGCTTTTGATCAGAAGTATTACATTTAAGTTACTTACATTGCAATTGTTACCTCAGTTCTGTCAAAATGACTTTATTTATCTGGGGAAAAAAATTCAAGAGCTCTGGGATATGCAGAGAAATGATTTTAATAGAAATTAATGAAAGAACCTAATGTTAAGAATGATCCAAATGCCTTTGCATCTTAAAGAATGAGATGTCATTAGTCAAGCTGGAAACCATTTTTATGGAAGCTACCTCCCTTTCCTCTTTTGGTCACATTATGCCAATGGAGCTCTCTCTTTTTTCTCCCCCCCCCCCTTTAAGGTTTACATGCACACATACACCCCTCTTAGAGTGCATTTTTTTCAATGAAGTTCTAATGGACATAACTTTTGATGGCAGTGTTATTTGGTAGCTGAGAGGCAGTTCAAGTGTCTCACTGGAAACAGTGTCTTAGAGAGGGTGAAAATAAAGTTCTGATAGAAAAGCCATTATGTTTTGGATATGGTTAATGAAGAAACACACCATTAAAAATCTGTGCACCCCTTGTCTTACCACAGCAGATAGACCTAAAAGCCTATCATCTCATTCCTTTCTTTTTTTTTAGCAAAGAGTCGAAGAGATTCACAGGTAGCCTTAAGGGAAGGAAGGATAGTATTGAAGAAGAGGGAGTATTTCAGGTTTTTTGTTATTTTAAGACTAATTACCCTTTTGATCATAATATTTTAAAACATTAAGTAACAAAACTGCCACATGAAATCTGGATATGACACCACATAGAAGTGTCTCAAGCAAATTCTTATTTTTCACTGTGGTATAAATATGAGACGTTAATTTCACATTAAATAGCTGAATCATGAAAGAGCTGGAATTTGTGCCCAATTGGTGCTCTGCCGATGTGTAGCTGTTAAGAGAATGATAGGCACGCAAAACTGTGTGAAAGAAAGCCTGAAATTTATTTTACCTTTTTTTTTCCTATCTAATTCTGCATCATTATTCATACTATTAGCAAATCTTACATAAAAGAAGGCATTTTTTTAAACTTCACATCACAGCTTTTGAATTCCTTCTCTGTTAAAAGAAATCTCACATGGAAGCAGCAATTGTGTCCTCTATGATGGCTTTAGATATTGGAATAATTTCAAAGTTTTTTTCTAAAAAAGACCTCTTTAAGCATAATGAAAAAAGAACATTTGAAACTTTTTAACTTCAGTGGGATTGTTCTCAAGGACTAATGACTGCAGCACTGGGGCAAAAATTTCTTCGCCACTGATATAAGACTGTGAAAGAAGGCTCTTTGCTGCTAGACTTCCTCCTGATAGAAAAATTTCACTGCCATAGATAATACGTATCTTTTTATTTATTATTATTTTTGGCTATTTATGTTGTCCATGTTTCTGTAGAGTAATGCATTACAGTCTTGAATAATGATAGTTTGTAATGAACAGATTATATAAGAGATATAATGTTCTTTTTCTATATGTTATTTGACTCCTTACTCTAATATTGATATGTATTTACATTATCAAATTAATGAAATTAATTAATAAAAGTATGAACACAGGATGTCTGGGACAAACAAAGGAGTAACAGCTTTTTTTTTTTTTTTTAAATATACTTCATTAAAACTTTTAAGATAGCACACAGGTTCTTCAGGTATGACTTCAGCCAGATTTTATTTACAGAGAATTTTGTAGAGAAAGTTGATTCAGTCTGTTAGCATTCAGTACTGCCTGTGGAAGAAGAGGTTCAGTTTAGCTGACTCGGTCTTTTTGCTAGGAGAACTCAGATATCCTGAGTTTGTAAGGACTGGGATATTTTTTTAATGATTTCCATTTTTAGCAGATAAGGACAGATTAAGACAGTTCCCCTTTGAAGGATTTTAAACTCAGTTTTCTTTCTTAGAAGGGCAATGAAGATGGGAAGACGATGCTGAGTGACTGGTGTTATAAGAGGTACTATTTTAGATATAATAGTGAACAAATAAGACAAAACCCCGTATTTTCCAGTAGTGGCAAAATCTGCCTAGTGCAGGAGAACAGCAACCAACAGAGTTACAGGTCTGATTTGTACACATTGATCCAGAGAAAGACTTGAATCTGCCTATTGAATTTAATGCCAGCTGTCTGCAGTACCCCTGGGACAAATACGCCAGATGGAGGTTGCCAGAGCAGTATAACAATCTCCCTTCCCTGCCAATATGTTCCTTTACACCAGTGGGACTTGGGGAAAGCACTTGAGCTAACTATGTCGCAGGGGAACTCCTTAGCTGGGGTTTTCCTCTTCCTTTGTCCAGAAGATGTAATGGAAAAAATCAAAGAAGGAAAAAAAAAAGCCAGTGACTATATCTCTGCATCTTCCTGACCGTATTTAAGCTATCACCATCATCACGACTGTGGTTCGAAGCTGCAAATAAGTTTCTCCTTTGTTCTTATTCTGACAATATTTTCCTTAGCACTTTATTATTTACTGTAGCTTTTCAGTATGTTTTCTCTATATTTTTTGTTTTGCTAATAAATAAGATCAGAGTATGGTCTCAGTACAGGCCTGTGATTTGATTGTTGTTTAAACCCTTTACATGTCATTTTTCTCAGGACTTAGTTTTCTGAATTCCAGAATGGTTGCACTTGAATTGCACTTGATTTCCAATTCATCAGGCAATGGATTGTGTAAATCTACTACTAAATATGACCATTCCCTACTCCTTTTCGCTTGCATGTACTACACTCATTCCCTCTTAAAGGTAGCAGAGCTCTTGTGCAGGCTGAAGAGCTAGGGACATCCAGGTCTCTTTATCCTTAACCAGTGATGGCACAGGGCTATACTGGTCGTCATTTGGTCTGATTTAAGAGAGTCAGCTGTTAACACAGCCAGACCTAAATCAGTGTTTAAAAATCCTTTGTATAAGCTCTGTTCTACTGTGTCCTTCTGGGACCTTGGCTTTCCGTATTTCTAGAAGGGTTTTTCTAAGTTTGCAGCTATTTAGAAAACACAGATGTTGTTTCTTCTTGTCACTGTCACGGGTGCATGGGAAGAGGTAATCTAACAGTGAGTTATTATGCTAAAAAATTCTGCTGTCTGCTTCTCAGGTGCACATCACAAAAAGACTAATGTTGTGTGGATTTTCCTGTTTGTTATCAGAGGCAAAATGGGACTCTGATATTCAGGTATATAAAAGTGGTTTTTCTCTTCTTTCCTGCATTGTGTACAGTGAGAGAGAAGGATAGCTGCAATTCTTTCAAGCTATCAGGAAAGACGTATTATGTTACCTTGATTGTAAGTCAATAATTTAAACTCAGTAAATTTGCTTTTGAATAGGGATGTGATCTGGCTTGCAAGTTAACTGTACCAGGGGTGAGGTGATGCTCTGTGTTATAATGCTTCCAAAGCGAGCTGACACATCACTTAGGATATCTAGGTCAATACTCTGTTGTTTTCTTTTCTCACTTACTTTTTAATTATATATACTTACAATTACATATGGTCTGTGTGAGCCATGTTTTTGCATTGTCTGGGGCCCTCCATTATCCCAGAAGATCAGGAGCTGACTGTAACAACTCTGTACACGTGTACTGAAAGCAGTAAGAGGTTACTGATAGGTATTGCAAGAGGTTAGAACAGCAAACAACAATAAATTTCAAGCAAGTCTGTCCAGCATACAAGCATTTGCTTACTGAAACTGCCTTCACCCCATGTTACTGTGAAGAGGGCTAGAAACCATCAAGAGCAGAGGCCTCTGTGAGGAGAATGTGTTCCCATTGCTCCGTTCACGATGAAAACAAAGCCAGGAGCTACCGGCTTAGAGCGGTACACAGGAAAGGCTGCAAAGCTTCTTGAGGACCTGCAGTCCAGATAGCAAGGAAACAGCCATAGATGGCATATTTGTATATTGATCTGTTTCTATGCATTTTCACATTGGCATGAAAGACTCTGCTGAAGTTCTAAAGTCTCAGAATAAGCCCAGCTGTCATTTCAAGGCAAGAGGCTGCATAACAAACTCACTGCCTGCTGCAAGCTCCTTTTGACTGAGAAGTTATTACTGCAAGCAGTATTCAGTTGCACAGCTAGTGTCTCTCGCCCTATCACAATGAACTTTCCTTCCTTCTTGTAAAGAAAAATAAGCAAGCTCAAAGTCAAATACTAAAGTATGTTGCAGTGTGTTCAGATTTTTCGCACTGTTGGCTTTTTTTCCTCCCTGCCCTCCTCCTCGCCGAGTGGTAAGCTACTGGTAAACTGTCTGGATTGTCTGGCTCTCTGCAGGCTATTTCTTATTGCTTCACTTTTCATTTTGAAAAATATGCAAACTTCCATCTGTTTCTTGAATACAATCCTTCTGAGATCTATGTATGCATGAGCTTTTTCTGCTGAAGAGGCAGTTTTCTTAGGACTGTGTCATTTTATGTAAATGCATTTTGACATTATTTTTCTGCATCCACATACTAGTCCCACCTGCATATTGTGTTTTAGGTGCCACTCAGAGTAATCACGAAACTTCTGTAGTGTTTGCAATACAGTTGGGCAGCAATCGTAAGCAGAAGCAAAGGCAGAGCTGATCAACAGTAAAATCTCAGGTTTCTCTTTTTAGCCAGGGTGTATGTGCTTATACTCTACAGCAGATGTTTCTGCCTTTGAGGCAATTTCAATGCTGAGCTATTTTAAAGACAGATTATTCTACATGAACAAGTAAATTCATAATTAATTCTACTTTCAACTACTCAAGACTATTTTTTTGCCACTGAGGGAAAACGTGTTACTGCCTAAAACGTAAGCTCTGAGAGTTTATATAATTCTTGTTTAATCAGGTGGTGTTTCAGTGGCAAAGGATAATGTGTTCTGACCAGAGGTGGCTTTGATTCATACCCAGCACTGAGAGGTGAGATGTGAGTCAGATAGCTAAAGGCTGACATTATATAACTGAAGAGATGCGTGTCAACTAGACCCCATTAGAGCACATTGCCTAAGAATTCTGCCTCTCTCTGAGACAGGTGATGTTGACAGCACTTCTTTCTCCCCTGTCTGTCTGTATAAACGGTGTTTATTTTTTAAGCTTGGGACAAGACTCACTTAGTTTGGAGACCCTGACTATGCAACCTCTCCTCGGAACTCTCTGCCATCTTTGCTGCAATTTCAGGGTACCTGCTTTAGGGTAAGGGAGGCCTCCTTGATGAGCAGCAAAAAACAATGTTGGCAGACCTCTGTGTGCACCTGTGCATTTTCTGGAAGAATATTTTTATGGCTTCTTGTGATGTGGTAAATATGAGTTGCTGTGGTGACTTGTGACAGCACTTCCCTGTTCTGGCCTCCTGGGGGAAACTGGAATTGCAAAAGATGTTATCAGTGGTTTAGCATGTGCCCTCACCACAAAATGAAAGAAATGCTGACCCAAAAGAAACTCTCTAGATTTTAGGCTGTCCGATTTAGTGATCCGGATAGCACAGATTTAAACACCAGCAGATTTGGATGAAATGTTCTGGATAGACACAAATGGAAGAAAAAAGCCGTGTGTGAAAGCACAGCCTGAGCTGCCTTTTCAGCAAAAACTGCTGAGATGCATCAGCTGCAGGTGAGCTGAGATGTCTCTGTAGCTCAGTGCAAGGTTGTACCCTAGGAGTGGTTCAGCTGCACCTGGCTGGCACAGGGACATGTAGGGTCAGCTGGCCTCAGCATCCTGCCGTACCGACTCCACTACGTCTCTGTTCCAGAGCTGTAGGTCTTTCTCAGTTCAGATACCTGAGTGGAGCAGCACATCGCTGCACAAATACACCTTTGCTATGAGATACTCTGTTCACATCCTTCCATCTCTTGCTGCTTTGACTTTGCCTTTTTCTTTACCTCTTCAATGACTGAGATTTTGTGTATGCTTTTTTGGTGTGGCTATTGAAGTGATGTGATTATGTTTGTTTTCCTTTCAAGGGTTGTTGGTGTCCAGATTATAGTATTTTGGAACAATTATTGCATGGTAAAATTTATCAGAAAACAATCTGAAGAATGTGATCTTGTGGATACAAACACACCTCTGAATGGGTCAAAGGAAGTTTTGGCTCTTGGAATGGCTTCTTCTTTTACTACATCAATGATACTGGTGATGTACAGTGTTAGCAATCAGCCTTTAGGGAAGCAAGGAAAAATCACTAATGCTGACAGCAGGAGCAGTTGTGCTGCATGGCCTTATGGATTTAAATTTCTTTTTTCTTGCTCCAATGTGTATATTTACAGGGTGTGTATTCTTGAGAATTTGTGTTTTGGAGTTCAAATGCAGCTTCAGACAATACAGCAACATTTTCTGATCATCTGTCTCTTACTAAGGTATAAAAGCTTCTGTGGTTAATATGGTATTTTATCTTTTTATAGTCTTCGAAAACTTTTATATTCAACAAAGATCAAGGAGGAGACAACTTTTGGACTTTATAGTTCTAATCCTCTGTTATGTAGGCCACAGGTTCTTTTTGAAATAGATATCTCATTGTCTTCCATAAATACTAAGGCACTGTTGGTCCTAATAGTCAAATAAAAATTATATCAACTAATTTAAGACCCAATGTTGGAGTTTTGGTTCCACTGTTTCCCTCCTGAGCGCCATTCTTTTTGTAGAATAGAAATTAGCAAGTGAGGGGAAGATGGGGGACGGCAAAATAACGAAGAAGGAGCATTTTTGGAAAACAAAAACCGTGTGTCACTTGGTTAAAGCAGGAAGTGACAATCAACCGTATTTTATTAAATCTAAATGGAAGAGAACAAGCTTGTTAATGCTGTGTTCACATAACCCTAAATCAATGAATGACTCAATACCAAAGACTTTGTTTTTTCTTTCAGAAACTCGTGTCTCGAACACAGGCTAATTCCTGGAGGCAGCCATTCATCCAAACGGAACTTGTAGATCAAAATTAACGGGTTTTAGTGCTTAACAGGAAAGAAAGACAAAAACTGTGTGCAAATAGCAGATTCCTTCTCTTTGCCTCCCCCCTTAAGAAAAAGCTTTTGCTTTGAAATGCCTTTAGTAATTTTGCATTGAATTAAGTTTACTGTCAAATTTCGTGTCCAGATTGCTCAAAACAGTATTTGGCCAAGTTGACAGCTACTACAAAAGCCTTTACTTGAGCCCAAATAATCTTTTCATTGCTGCTGAAGTGCCTCAGAGAATATGAAATAAAATTGAATAGGCGGCATTTTATAACTATTAAAGAGCATTCTTTCTAGGCATATAAACTGTCAAAAATGGTAAAATATTATAAAAAATCTCTTGCCTTTTTAATATTTATTAAGGCTGACATATACCATCAATTTTTGAAAATCATTCATGTTATGTCAGTTTTAATGCTGTTGATCATGGCACAGGATTTCCCTTGGCTTTAACCTAATTTTAGTATTTACTTGAAGTAACTTTTCTTTAATATAGATGAAAGCTACTTTTTCCTTACATACTTTGTAGCTTATTTTTATTTTTCAGACACAAGCTATATTGTAACATTGTTTCTTTTTATTAATTCAGTAATCACTTTTGAAGAATCTGAATAAATTAATATGTAGTTGAGTTGTATTTTAGGTAAGAAGAATCTAAATTAGCTTATGCAAAAGACAGACAAAGTCCCGATTCCAGACAGTCCTTGAGAATGTCCTTAGTTTTCAGTCCTTAAGACCTACTTGAATCCTATTTACTCCAGTTTGCTTCCCTGGTTTACAGCACATTTCAGTTCGAGTTTAGCAAAGCATATAGGTGTGTGCTTAAGCCTTGCTGTTCAAAAATCACAATGTAAAAGTAAGTCAAAACAATCCAACAACATTTGCATTTATTTTTATTTGCCTTCTGTTTTTATATATTCTGATAATATTTCCAAATTTCAGCACAACTATTGAGGCCAGAAATATGCTTAACAACAATAACTCAACAAGTAAAAATAACTCCTAGAAGCTAGTTCTTTAAGTAAAGAACGCCAGGAGACTCACAAAAAGTTACAGGGGCTCTCAATATTGAGTTGTCTCGAACAAACTACTTAATGCTGAATTATGGATTACATCTAATAGCAAAATGAGTAAGCAAATGCTTTAACAGACTACTGCCAGGCTAGCTTATTCCCCAGCCTTCTCCTAGGCTGGATATGAATCAACTCTAGTCCAGAAACTACGTAACTATGTCTGTGTGTTTCTAATTTGCTCTGCTGTGTTTCACTTACTGTCCTTCTAGTCTGGGAGGCTAGTGGGTCAGGCCCCTTTCTAAAATGTTATAATAGAAGGTTTTTGTGTTTTGAATACTTTATCTGAAACTTCTTGTATTTCATATTTCTTTCCTATTATTTTAAAGATGTTTGGTTTCTCATTAAAATATGTACCCTGTGCTGCAGTTTGCATTTTTGCAGCAGTGACTGCTTTGAATCTGCTCCATTTTCATTAGACAGTGGGTAGCAAATCACTATGTTGAGGAGTCTCACTAACAGTTCATGTTTTATAAATACATGGCCATTGTGTATTGCAGTATGCTACTTTAAAAATAGCTCTTTCTGTATCATTCTTGTGGTACAAAAGGGAAAATAAAAGGTAATTATGTGATGCTTCACAAATCTGTGTTTAAAATGATTAAAAATTGGGATGATGTTTCCCATTGTGAATCTTCTTAGTAATGACAATCGATAATGAAATTATACAAAGAAATGGAATTAAGTATTCTACATTCTTTTGCATATCCTGTTTTTTCAATTGTCTAAATAATAGCTTCATTTTTCAGTAAGTTTTTTTCGTATTTATTTCTCTTTTGTGTTGTGGTTAATTACTTTTATAGTGATCAAAGAAGCCTAGGAATCGTGATTTACAAGTGCTAAACTAGAAAGTTTACTTCTCACAGTTCTGATTCTTCTATGATTATGGTCTATTAATGTTACCAAAGGCTTAAAAGTGCTTGTGAGGCTGAGGCTTACTTTCAAACAGAACTGAAGCTGTGGGAAACATTGGAAAGAAGGAGCATGAAAATTAAGTTATTCTACCAGCATACGCTATAGCCCTATTGCTGCTGTGTGTCGGTTACAGTCTTCAGGACTGTGCGCATCAGCTAAGTATTTAGAAGTCAGACGTTAGAAAATGGCTTCTGCCAGCTTCCTCCATCTCGGCACTGCCTGAGGGTCGGATTTGTTTGACCGAACTCCAACTGTAAGAAAATTAGATGTCTGAAAAATATCAGTCACCTGTTGTGGCACAAAGAAGACAGGTTCACGTGTATAGAGATTTATCAGTGGGGTCCATAGCTGGTGGCATATATCGACAGTCAAAGTAGCTTTTAGGAATATACAAAAACAGAAGAGGAGAGAGAGGGAAAAGGGAAAGTGAAAACTATCCCCGGTGGCCATCAGGGGAGAGAAGTGACAAGGTCCACAGCTGAGCACCCCCAGCCCCCAGGCTCCGCTCCCACCAGTAGCAGGTGGTTTACCAACACACACACATGAACTTCTCTAGTAACTACGTGGATCTCTTCGAGACTTGCTCAAACTGTCAGTTGTTTACAGTCATAATGCTGTTGATGCTGAAGGAAGACCACTTTGAGGGACGGGTGCTGCAGGCTGATTAAGCTGTGTGTGTGCATTTTCCTGTGTCCACTGAGTAATCAAAGCATAAGGAAAGGATGGAAGAAGGGTGGCTCTTACACCAGTGGTAGTTGTTTCCCATAAGAAAGTGACGTAACAACAACTTTGAGGCTTTCAGGTGCAAGGATCTGTGAATGGGAAAATAATGCCATAAGACTTTGAGAAAACACTGCCATGGTGACTTCGATGAGAGATTTGAGCTATGAGTGAAAGGCATGCTCCAGAGTTGCGAATAGAAGGCCCTTGGTTATAGAAAACACAAAGATATTGTGGAACACTACCTTGGGAAGAGAGGGGCCATTCCAGGGAGATGCCTGTCTCAACTGGCTGTGGAGGGATTCACAATGAAGTTTGTTGCTTAGCTTTTAGTTAATGCAAGTAAAATGCTACTCCATATATACACGTCTGACAGCATGATACTTTTAATGTGAAGTTATATATCTGCCTTCAGTAATCTTCATAGGCCATGCTCCTGATAATACTATATTTTTCTTGGTATATTTATAGCTATCTTTAGCTTAGCAGCTTTTAGGAGAATACTTTTATTTATATCAGAATGACATATTGTGTAAAGAATTGACACTCCTCTGAAACGATCTGAGAAAATGGCCTTGTCCACACTCAGAAGTTGCAGCACTTCAGCTGTGCCAGGAAGCTGAAAAAGGCCAGTATGCAATAACTGAAAATTATGCCTAAATATTTCAGCAGGTCATGTTGTTATGTCATCAGTTATATCTTGCTTATCCAGGCTTGTTCCCATAGGGTTTAATGAACTGCTTAGAGTGGTAGTACTTCAGTCCCATTAGCAGCTGGAGAGGTAAAGCAATTTCAGTAGAAGGAATCCCTTCCATCACAGAAACAGTTACACAGGCACAATACGTCATGTAGAACAGGACTAAGAAACCGTTGTAGGATGATTTACTGACTACAGCACTGGGTTTTTTATTCTCTTCCCTGCCTTTTACCACCTGCTGTAGCCAGTTTTTAAGTTGGATTCTTCCTTTGACAGAGCATCACTCATGCAGATCACTGTCCTGTTAAGGTTATTCTGATCTATTCCCTTTGTGTGCCTCCCTCTCTGAAGATCAGGCCCTTCACCCAAGTCTACAAGGTTGAAGAACTGCCTGCTGTTCTAGCTATGATCTCTAGTTCAGGAGTGAAAGGACTAGCAGGAATAAGACTAGTCCCCAGGCTCTTTAACATACAGTATCTCCAGTATAGTGAACTGGCTTACCTTATCCCAGCTCCTGTACTGCTCATCTCCGCTTCATTGAAGTGGCTATTCTCATTTTTTGGTGGGTGTTAAATTAACGTGTGGTTCATACTGCCCAATCCCAAACCTACAAATACACAGATGCCAACACGCAGTTGTATCCAGGAATGAAGTTCTGCTGGTCAGATTGACATAGTCAGTAATTCACATATCAATCATTTTTATATGATTTGGTGGCAGCTTCTGTTCCTAAGGAGTATATATATTCACTGTTTCTATCAGCAGTAAGACACGCGCTTGATGTCCAGCAGTGAGCTTGGCTGGTTTGTCTGAAAAGTATAGATAGTGTCTTCAGCAGTCATATAGTAGTCCTTTTTAAAACATTTTTGTCAAATAGTTATCAGTTTTGCAGGTATAAGGATTAAACAGAATAATGTTTTTTGGCAGCTTAACTAAGTTTGAAACCATCAGGCACCGGCATTTAGATAATGACACTGGCAGGAATGTTTTTACTGCACTAGATGCCAATTAAATTACTGATTTCATAATCATAAATCAGCATGTTATAGTGGATAATTAATGTTGTCACACTCAAGCGGAAATACTTTATATAAGCAAAAGCCTTTCCTTCTGTTGATTTACTAATTCAGGAAGCAGAAAATATTGCATATCATCTTTTAATATTTGAGTACGTATCTTTTAGGATTCCTGCTCCTGCCTGCAGCCATAGCAGCGCACTCTGCTATTTAATAGCTCAATTTAATGAATGCAGACAGTGTTCAGAAGGTACATAATGATATCCAGGGAGAGAAGTGTTCATACAAAATTAAGACTAGATTTGGGGGAAAAAACCACAAACACTTAAAAATAATCATCCGATTTATCATTTTACCAATAAGAACACCTGTTAGAAGGAAATGTGGTTGGCAACTCACAGTAGCAAGGACTTGGTGCATGCAGAAATATTTTTTTGTTAGTGTGGAGTTGCTCTAAATCATAAAAGAGATGGTGCAGATGTAGTCTTAGAATAAGGTCTTTGGTCCTATAATTACGAAGTGTAATGTCCCCAAACTTCTCAGCTAATTGATCTTAGTTGGGGTCAAGCTGATTGATTTTCAGTTGATAAGTCACACTAATAAATGTACAACGAACCTTGCCATAGAACACAGGCCAAACTACAGATTTAAACACTAGTGTCCATCTTTGAGCAGAAAAGAGGGTCTGATTTGTCAGGAGGATGGGGCCAAACTCTTTTCAGTGGTGCCCAGCGACAGGACAAGGGGCAATGGGCACAAACTGAATCATAGGAAGTTCCGTCTGAAGATGAGGAAGAACTTCTTTCCTCTGAGGGTGACGGAGCACTGGAACAGGCTGCCCAGAGAGGTTGTGGATTCTCCTTCTCTGGAGATATTCAAGACCCGCCTGGATGCGGTCCTGTGCAGCCTGCTGTAGGTGACCCTGCTTTGGCAGGAGG
>Ga0065711_1036369_pt1 | contig 21067 bp, 18 predicted proteins | sample Hoacrofraction12_FD_59098 | JGI IMG/M metagenome (GOLD analysis project Ga0065711, IMG submission 59098) | Hoatzin crop microbial communities from Cojedes, Venezuela - Epithelial fraction 12 v2 (version 2) | ecosystem: Host-associated > Birds > Digestive system > Esophagus > Crop | place...
CCAGTAGCTCCTCATCTTTCTTGAACTGGGGAGCCCAGAACTGGACACAGCACTGCAGATGGGGCCTCACCAGGGCAGAGTAGAGGGGGAGGAGAACCTCCCTCGACCTGCTGCCCACACTCCTCTTGATGCACCCCAGGATCCCACTGGCTTTCTTGGCAGCCAGGGCACACTGCTGGTTAAGGGGATTTTAATAACCTAAACCACTTGCGAACAGCAAGCGGAAGACGGAGGTCTGTTTTAACAGGCTCTTCTAACGCAGGTAGGTGGGACACGAGGTTGGAGTCTGAGAAAGAGCTGCCTGGCCCCAGGGTTTTCACCCAGCAGAGAGGGAAGGGGAAGACAGAACCAGGCTCTTGGCCTGCCAGCCCTCGCCCTGCTCTGAACGCTTAGAGGCTGTGTCGCCACAGCGTGAGAAAGGCAGAAGGAAGCCTAGCTGCCGGGCTAAGGGGAACGCAGCAGCTCTGCTCAGGAGGGGAGCACCACAGTGGCCCCGGGGAGGAGTGGTTTGGGGGTTTCCAGATTTGGCTGATGCGTGCTGGGGTCTTGCGCTGCTGGCTGTTCACACGCAGAAGGCACGATCGGCAGGTGTCAAGCGAGACGCAGCAGCGTCGCCTGAGGAACCCTTTGAAAAGCCCATTGGCCAGAAGCTCCAGGGCTGTCCACACCACTAAGCGGTAATGCATAACCAGAGCGTCTTGCAATCTCTTCTCCCTCCTAAAGGCCTCGTTACCCTCCTTCTCTGCCAGAAACTCCGCATCCAGCTCTCCACAAGGGCTGGACTGATGGATTCCTGCGAAATGCAACCACCGCAAACAGATCTGGGAACGAGCTGGTGGAAGCCTGAAGGAGAGCTCCGAAGTAAGCACAGAACAAGAACAGCAGCCCTTGCCTGGGAAGTGTGCTCTGAGGACAGAGTCTCTCAGTTCTTTAAAAAAATCACCAAATTCTTTGTATCTTAATACAAATGCTTCCTTGAATTCCTTACAGAAATGTAAAGAAGTTGTTTTAAATTGTTCCAACTGCTGCACTCCACCTTAACATCACCTGACATTTGACAGCTTCTGTCTGGGACGGCGAGGTCAGAGCAGGAGTTACCACCAGTGCTGCTGGTGAGAACGGCCTATTTAAGCTTAAACGAGACGTAACACAGCAGCCGGTGTAAAAGTAGAGGAAAAAAGTCTGAAACTAACCTTCCAAAAGCATTAAATAAGGCAACGATTTCTTGTCTTGTCAGCTGGAATCCATAGGAAGGGCCACTTTCAGGTATCTTTTCTATCAGGTTTTCAGAAAAGAGGATCTTCAGCGCTGTACCCAAGCCCTGCGTCTGTGCGTGACAAAGAAGATCATTTAATAGCGGGGAGACATCCAGGGCCTGACTCACAAATTTAACTTTACTTCCCCTCTTCATCCTTGCAAGGATTGCTGTGGACATCACCTTAACAGAGCAAGAACTGGGATTTCACTTGGCGCAGCTCCGAGGAGGGAGCAGAACGCAGCCCGGATGCTTTATTTACTTCGCGTTACTGCGACAGCAGAGCTCCCCAGCTGAGGCTTCCTGTCTAGCTTTGACCACATGTAAATTCAGTGCAGATCTCGCCGAACCCCCAGTTTTACAGCACCCTCTGCCTCGCCTGCCAGAGGCCCTGCACCGCCTCCCCTCTCCCGGGGAGCTGCTCAATCCGGTTTTCGGCTGCAAAGGCAAGAGGCAGCTGCTGCCAGGCCCAGCGAGCTGGGGTCGGCACGCTGCTTCCTGCCCACTGGGCTAGGCAGCGACACGAGCAGCCCTGCATCTAGGAGCTGCCCCGTACCCGAGAACCGCATCTGCACACCCGACTCCCATCGGATGAGGTGCTTCCAGACACATCCCAGGCTGAGGACACGGCTTACCTGCAGCTTCCCCCACAGGCGACATTTGAAGCAGCCAACGCAATCCATTATCTTAGAAATGTTCTTAAAGTGTAGCCTAAATTCCTCCTAGGGGAAGAGACATTCAAGTTGATCACGGTTACGCACCAGCTAAGATTTCTTCTGCGCATTAATCCAAATCCAGTAACATATTAATCCTGGACTTCGGACTAAATTCAGTGGGACTGGGTCAGGGAAACGCCTCCTGAAGCGGGGTCCTCAGCAGCAATCCCCCCCTCTCCTTAAGGCGCACCCTACCCGCAAGCACCCAAACCATTCAGAAAGCAAAATGAATTGGAAATACCTGACCCAGTAGCTCGGGCGCACTGGGGTCCCTTTCAGCTCCAGTATTATCCCAGACACACCCCCAAAAATAGGCAGCAAGCTCCCCCAAGGGAAGGGTTGGCCAATTACCTTCAGTTTTGCAGCTTCCTTCTTATTCCCTGCAAATAATGAGTTTTCATCGAAATGCAGTGGGAAAGACCTGAAATGGAATGAAAAGCGTTTTATCTCTCCACAGCTTGTTTGTACGGCTGAAGCCCGGGTCCGCAGAAGCAGCTGGTCAGGTGCACAAATGAAACCGATAGGTGTTAGACACTGGACATCGCTAGATCTAGTTTAAGTCAAGCTGCTTACATCTCTCGGAGGCTTTCAATTTTAGCCTGCATCTCACCTTGCAGACTTTTTCAGCAATTGCTCTATGGTTCCTAAGCAGTTGTAGTCTAACAGACATGAGCACTGAAGGCAGGGGAGCGTGACAAGATAAATTCAAACATCGATTGCACTAGGAGAAACATTTCCATCGGGTGCCGGGATCTTTCCTCCACTCCTCTCACTGCAAACTCTATCCAACAGCCCAAACCTCTGTTACCAACATGTTCAGGATTTTTTCCCAGTCAAAAACACGAAGGCAGGACTGGTATTCCACCAAGGAGTCAAACAGGCAGCCAGTCTCAGGGCTGACACATAGGCAGTTATTAAATTCAATTCAGCTAAATCAAAAAGGCAGCCTAGACTATTAAACTGCGGGCTTAATTACCCTGTTTTGCCATTTGAATACAGATACCAATGTATATCCCAGCAATATTACCTACTGCACAAATGGCACTATCCCACTCCAAGAGCAAACCCAGAACCTCCCTTTCTAGGCACGTTAAGCAAAAGGCTAAGCACCCTCAGAGATGCCATGGCTGAAGGAGCCATTCTCCCCTGGGTACTGAACGTAATTACTTGGCCAGATGGAGAATTTCCAGCAGCAGGTTCTTCACTTCCGCGTCGTGACTTTTGCTCCCCGTGTACAGCTGGAAGCCTGGGCGCTCGAAGAAGGGCAGCACTTTGGATAGGGCCCGCAGCTCTATCAGGTAGAGAAAATACAGGTTCTTGAGTCTTCTGGGACCTTCCCCTCTGGTGATGACTTCGTCAAATCTCTGCTGGAACTCTGTAACGTTGGGGCCCCATTTCTTCTCTGACCACGTATCTGAGAGAACAAAAAACGCAAAACAAAGAGATGAGGGGGATGGGTATAGCTCTGGTTCAACTCCTCCCACCATCCCAAGCCAAATGGCAAAATGTAACCAGGGAGATCCAAGCTTTGCAATAGTGACAACCCCTTCTCTAACCACCAACAGTTCAAGAGAGGCATGCTTCCAGCCAAACTCAAACCCCAGCAAATGCAGAACTCCTGCAGATCTTTGTCAGTTGGTTTAAAACACGACCCAGGCTTACAAGCAAAAGCTAAAAATGGAGACTGCCCATTTTAAATAGAATTAAATCAGCTGGAGAGTTTCTTGTCAGTTGAGCTGATTGTTTCTGAGAGCAGTTCTGTGCAAGCTGGCGAACGCTCAACATTTGTCTGCGAGTGAAGAGCGCTGGATGGATGCACCAGGCAGGTGTGAAGGTCCCTTCAGTCCTCCACTCCTGCCCAAAAGCCCTGACTGGTTGCAGAACTCAGAAGAGGTCTCCGCTTTGGTCCAGGCCTCCGCAGAGGCGGGCAGTGCAGGCCTCCTGAGCATGATGTGCTGTGAAGCAGTGTGGGGGCCAGAGGCTGCGTGGCTCCTCAATGAACAGGAACACCTTGAAAGAATTCCTTCTATTCAAAAACACACGAGAACAAGTGCAGCCACGGACAAGAGGACACTGGCCTCTATTTTCCATTACCAAGCCCACAGGTTTCACAAAGAATGTTTGTGTTTGCTCATCCTATCGTGTCCTTAAGATTATATAAAGTATGTAGTGGAAGACATAACGCAGTCATATCAAGCTGATGTGTAAAGATGAAAAAAACGTAGGAGAAGCTTTATCTTCTAAGTCACCAAAGGGTTACCAGCCCAGCGGGAAAGGACTCCTCCCCAACTCCGGGCTGAGGGAGGCTCCCTACAAGGCGATGGCGGCACCCGCAGCTGGGAATCGCTGCATGGATCCAGGCTGAGGCAGGGACCACCTTCTCAGAGCAGCGATCACCCGTGGCCTTTCACCAGCAGCAGCTATCCCTTTTGACATGAGCCAAGAAAAGACATTTCCTTGGCTGCCTGTGGCCAACCTTATCTTCCTAACCCTCCCTGCAGTCCCAACTCACCTCTTGCCTTTGATGTTTCTCTTGTCATTCTGTCTCCCAAGTCTAAGAGTCTAACTCACATCAAGGTGAGGCCTACGTGGGCTGTAAAGACTTAAACAGAATTACCGAGTTCAATCTAATTACTTATCCAAATTGCAACATCTATCTCTAAATCTTCTGTGCTTCGTTTTTGTAAGCTTTAGCAGAATAATGGTGCTGGCTTGGCCCACAGGCACCACTCTGAAGTACCATGACTAAATCCTTCAGGGAGTCAGTCGGAGCCTGCATCCCACGCTGCACGAGCGGCACGCCACAGCCCTTGGCCAGCCAGACGCACAAATCGTGTGTTCACATCACCCTAGATTCTCAACCCCAGGGTTGAAATTTAGATTCTTCAGATAGCTACTCAGGGACAAAGGAAATGGAAATGGCATATGGAAACGGACCAAGGATCTTGGGAAAGCCCAGCAAAGCATTTCACAGGCTAGGTGAGATTATTGCTAAACTGACAGTCATAAAGACAGGCTAGGAAAGGACAGCCTCGAGCCGTTGTTAGAAGCCTACTCCAAAACAACCTCGGAGGAAGAACAGAAGGAATACGTGCTGGAAGTCTCAGTATGGAGCACGGTCCAGCTGTTTTCAGACCTGAAGGCACCCGGTAACTACATTCCTGATTCTGTTACACAACCTGTGTGCTGAGAGAGGGCAGAGAAGAGCGCAGAAGTAGGCCTGAACCCTGTTGGAACGGGCTCCAGCTAGCAGTTAGTGGAGCCACAGGAGTGTCAATTTAGGACTGACGCAGAAGAGCCAAGGCAGAAAGTAGCACTTACCTTGCAAAAGGTACCTGGCGCTCAAATGGATGTTGATGCTTGCATGGAGACCAGAAACGAGTTTGTAAAAAGCTCGTTTCTCTACACAGACACCTGAAAAGAAATGGACACTTCAAGATACTGAAAGCACACGCTGAATTTTCTTCTCCTGGCTGTCAGCCAGAAATCTAATCCCACCCGAGTGTGGCCAGTAACTCCCACCCGCTCCCTGGCCATTTTGCGTGCATCCCAGGAAGAGCAACCAAGCTCAGAAAAAGGATTACCTTTCAGCCACTTGTAAAACATCTGCCCTGGAAACAAAAGGAGAACAAGCACGTCAGTTTGAGGGTACTGCCCAAGCCCGATAGCCTGAAACCACCTCTCAGGCCAGCCCCCAGAGGACCTCTGCCCACTCCAGTTTGCAGGAGCAGGGAAGGAGCATTAGAAGAGCGTGAAAATAGTTTTCCTCCCCACCCTTCTGACTGAGCCTTCTACAAGACAGTGGGGCAGCAGCTAAACGTAGCACGTGGTCTTTCCAACCCACCTCAGCAAGGGTTGAGGGGGCAGAAACACTGCAGAATGGCACAGCATAGGGGGCAACAAGGAGCACAGATCACACTTCTCTTCTGGCCAGGATGGGGAGACAGCTATTTTTACTAAAAATAAAATAAACCAGCGCAACCAAGTGTGTACAATCACACAAGCCTGTGTTTCACACTACCACCCTACTACATGCTTGAAAGTTATCTGGAGAACATAAACACGGATTTGGAGATAATTTGGAGACAAAGATATGCCCAGTGCTACAGAGGGTGAAGAGCTCCAGGGCACAGCCCTTCCCAGACATGAGCCCTGCAGGGCCTACAGGAGTTGGGCACCCAGTTCCTACCAGCTCTCAAAGGCTGTTGGCACTATGAGTCTTCTCAAAGCTCCAGCCAGAGAGCTGCTTTCTCAGCAATAACAAACACTGAAAAAACCACAACACAAGTCCTATTCCTGAAGGAACTTCACTTACTTGATCTTCAAATGGGACTTGTACTCTTAAAAGACTGCTGGTGCTTTTGAAGGCCACCACCCAAGGATGGGCTGGCCTCAGGGACAGAGAGCTCAGCGATCTTTCCACAGGGTCCCAAACACAGCAGAACTTCAAGACAAATTCGGATTTTGCCTGAATAATGATTTTGCAAACCAGGTGCATTATCTAATGGTGGTACAGCTCGTGACAGCATGATAAAGACACCACATTTGTTCCTGTTATCAGCAAAACCAAACGAAGTGCCACTCACCTCCATCGTCTCCTGATGAAAAAAAAAAGCACGAGTGGTGGAGGGAGAGAAAAGAGGAGATAAAAATTACACATGACCAAAATTAAACTCCAAAACACAAGCATTAAGATTGCTCTGTTAATCTGCTCTGACAAGAGAACGAGCCTCTCCAGGGAGGTTTAGAAATGTTCTGAACACAGAAAACATCATCTCAAACCGCAGCAGTGAACACGCCAGACGAGCAATGCTCCTGCATACCCTGACCAACACAGGAGGGATTAATACTTGCCAAGGAAGTAAAACCACCAAACAAGTTGAAGCAGAAACCAGAAAACATGGGACATAAATGCCTACCTCTGGCAGAGATCTCCTGTAGGACCTCTGACAGGATACTCAAAGACCCCGTCCCTGCTGCTTGCAGTTTATTAGTCACTCGCAACAACTCTTGCAGGTATCAGGTCAGACCCTCTATTTTCATGTCCTCCTGCTTCCTCATCTGCAAAACAGCAGTCCTCCCCTCTCCCCTCAACATACCTGTGTTATTTCATTCTGCTCCTGCCCTAAACAACAGAGGTGGTCACGGGAAGCACCGATATTATAAAGGACGTTGCACATTTCCTTCACCGGTGCTGCTCCTGAGGTGCCACTCCTTTGCACGAGGGTCAAGGGAGGGGGAAAGCACCTACACAGCTCAGGGAAAACCAGGAGATCACTCCAGAGCGTACTGCTGGAGCGGTGTTCGGGTCAAACAGAGGGAGTGAGACTGATGAAGTTCTAGATGTCTGAGCAAGATGGGGCATCAGGAGACAGGGGCTCTGTTCTTCAGCAAGAAGCTCTTACGCTTCCAAAACCCTTCCCTACTTTCATTTACACTGTCTAGCCTCTAGGGCAGTTTCTCAGTGGAAACCACCCAGTAAGAGGATCCCAGCCAGGTTCTCATTTCAGTCCATCACAGATGGTTTGGCATTGCCGAGTACAGTAACCAGGGACCTGGGAAGAGCTCAGGGTTCAGTCCTGCTCCCAGGCCCTCCAAAGCTCACATTTCTTCCAGGAGTGGAGGATCAGACTTCCTTTCTCCATGATGGAAGCTAGCAAACCACACTTCCAGGTGCCCTTGCGTTAGCCATAAAATTCTACACTGGATCAAGAGCTACAACCTATTTCTCATTCAGTAGAAGTAGCTCGGAGAGCGTTTACTGTTCCTGGAGCTAGGATCAGTACACTACTAAACCACTTAGTGAGATAAATGACTCACCTCTACCAGATGCCAAAGGCCTTTTTACATTCTGAGGCCTAAGAAGAAAAGAAAAAACATTTAAGTAAGATATGTAAATAAGTGACTGTCTCCTTGCTGTGCAGAAGCACAGCGCAGCAGCAGCAGTTACTTCTCTGCAGTCAAATAGCCTAAGGAGTTCTTAGATCTCTTCAGTGCTTTAGCTTTGCTCAGACAGAGAAGACGTAGAGCAAAATGTAGCTTTCTCTTTTTTCTTTTTTCCTCTTCTTTCTTTAGACAGCACACCTAGGAAAACCCAAGTGTCTACACAGGTACCAGTGGACATTATCCCACAGCCTTGGTGTAACGCAACACACTGGTATGAATGGAGAGGAAATCCCTAAAGAGATCACAGTAGGCAACACTACAGACCAGTGCCTTCCAGTACTGTGCATCAGCCCCAGGGGCACCCACAGCAGAGTTCAAATCAGCACACAGACTGGGGAGAGAGCTCACATCGCCTGCACCATGGCCAGGGAGGACAGGACTGCCTGCCCAGGACCACATCACAAGAGAGATACGCCCCCCCTGCCAGGCAGCTGCTGTCTCACCACGCTGCAGGTCTTGCATTGGGAGCCTGCCCTGGGGCAAGCTGTGGTCCAAAAAAGAGCCACGGTGGGCTCGCGGGGCAGCCACATGGCTTGTCCCCTCCTCTGACAGCCCGCTCTGCACAAGCATTGCGGCAATGACAGGAGGATGAGGATTAATGGAGCAGTTAAAGCACATGAAGCCCCTCCGCAAAAACCAGTGCCTGCAGCCTTGTGGAACCTGTCTCCCAAAGCACCTACTTGAAGCAGTTTTCTTCATAAATACTGTTCCAAATTTTCCAGGCATCCGGTCCTTTGTAGCCCGTATAGCGTTCAGGATTCAGGAGTAAATCCACGTACTCCGCATCAGGAGAATAGATGTCTGCAAAGCAGAGTGCTGGGTCAGTGACAAACACTTCTGAAGGAAAATGACATCTTCCAAGGCTGATCCAGCCACCCCTTGGCATACTGAACAGCCTGGCCAGCACAGAGACCAGCTCATCCCTCTCCGGAGAGGCAGGCACATGCTATTTGCTACGCATCAAACCACTGCAGCGGGGCAAAGCTCTCCGGCCTTCAGAGCTATCGGAGAGCAATGCCACTGATGGCAAAGCAAACTCTGAACGTGCTGCATCCAAGCTGCTAACTTGCCAAACACAGCAAGACCCTGACCAGCAATGCAGCTTTGTCAAAAATATTTGCATCACATTATTTTTCAAAATACTGAGGACAGGGAGGGTGGAAAAAAGAAGAAACGCTACATATACTCCAGGCTTGCTGAAATATTACACATTGGCCTGAAAGCTCTGCACAGGTGCTAAAAATCCCATCACAAGCCTTGTCAGATCAAACATACCATCAGCTTCGCAAAAGCTGTCTGAAGAGTCATCGTGCCGTGTCCACTGAAGCACTGCCTGCTGGGTTTCCTTGCTGCAAAGAAAGTGGAAAACTATCAGAAAGAGCACTGATACTAGTTTTCCTTCAAGACAAGTAAGGATTGTGGAAAAGAGAAGTCAAACCTCAAAGAGCCATCAACAGCTCCAAGTCTCTTGGCTTCTTCACATTCTTCAGCAAGGTTACTGGCTTCTTCTGAATACTGGGTTGAAAAGCAAAGGGGCGGGGAAAGAGGAGGATTAAAAAGCAGTTTTTCTGCTGTTATAATTCTGCTTTTAATGCACTAACCAGTTTAAGCATCACAAACACTTTTGTGATTCATCCCACCCTGTATTTCCACAGGATGCCTGCAGATATCCAGCAGCTTATGCAATTGTGATGACTGCTGCAGGGACACACAGCAGCCTCTGGCACTGCTGTAGGAGCATTTTGTGTCTGATGACACCTGCTCTTGGAGAAGCCTCCTGCAGAAGGAGGAGCTGCTCTACCTTAGTGGAAGGGAATACCCGACTTCAGGACAGCCACCTCAAAGGCTCTACAGCACGCCAAACACTTGAAGAGGGTAAAAATTTAGCCACAAAGTGCATCCCGACAAATACCACCCATCTGATTCAGGCACCTTTTGTCAGCTGCAGTGGCATGAAACCGGTCCTATCAGCAGCGTAATTTTGTGCACGCAGGCACACCTACCTTGTAACTTCCAGATCTGATTCCACCAGGAACTTCGTCCTGAAAGACAAAATTGAGCATGTGCTACATGTGGAGCTGTTGTGGCCTTTCAGCCTAATCCTGGAGACGGATTAGGAAGGGTACCACAGTTTCTAGAAGTTCGCAGAGTAATCAAAGCGCTCAGCTTGGCTGACAACACACCCAATTTGTGGCTTCTCCACAGACTAAGGTTAAGCAATGTTCTTGTCTTTTATTTTGATTTTTTCGCAAGACTCCTCAAAAGGTCAGCCGCCTTTCACAGGTGCTCTGTCAGGTTATGTTTTGCTTACCCAAGCATGCGGTTGGGGAAGCCAGTATGAACTTCAGAGGAGCTGGAGTTGTGTCTCCTCAGCCGATGTCTGGCATCCCACCTCCCGGTGATGCCGGTGCTCCTGGCAGGAGCCCCGGCACCTCCTCAGATATTGCATCTACCAGCCCCTGATACACGTCATCCAAAAACTTCTCTTTTACCACTCCATCACATGATGTCAGGCTTGCCAGCCCCAAACAACCCGAGCAGCAACCACAAGACAATCAGACCCTAAATTCTCCTGAACTTCCATTTCCTCCATCAGTAGGAAGGCAGTAAAACCACTGCTACGCTGCAGGAGCGAATACTGTGATGGCAAGCAGCACAGGCAGAGAAAAAATTAAGCAATGAATAAGAATCATTTTTGTTGCTTTCAGAATTAAATGGACCCAAATCAAAATAATTTAAAACAGCAGTGACACAGTCAGTTCTTAAAATAAGAACAACTTCTAGCTACTACTAATGTAATCGTGACATTACTCCTTCACATTGGTCATATTCACTACCAAAACCATCCTTTTTAAGGAAAAAAGTATTTAAACAAAATTTAGGGTTATTTTGAGGAGAAAAAAAAAAATCATTAATCCATTTTGGGTCCATAATAGGTGCTTTTTGAAAACTAGGGAAGGAAAGGACACTTCCTTGAGGGACAGGGTAGCTGCTGAGAAGACAAATGAATTTAACACACGTATCAGAACTTACATAACAAGTGACGTCCATACACTCCCCCACACTAGATTGCTTAAAGGTGTCATATCTGCTTAGGTACTTATTTCAGCCAACAGCTACACTACATCAGGTTACCACAGAGTCACCAGATGACGGGGACAGACACCTGCTTCACTGCAGCATACTTTAAATTGTACATGAAAGCAAACCAGCGTGTTGGAAAAACGCATGCGGGCAGGGTCAGGAAGCCCCTCTCGCTGAGAGCACTCATCGCACCGTCGGCATGGCAGACCCCTGCGCACCATCGGCATGCAAACTGCTCTGGAGACCCAGGAACGAGAGTGCAAGACAGCCTGTTGCTGGCTGCCGACCCACAACGCCAGGCTGGGTGGCATTTTCACCACCTCTACCAACCCAGCAACCAAGTTCCGATTCACTCGCTTTCTCATCGCCTTCTTTTCAGGCAGACACCTGCAGTCAAGGTGATTTCTTTTAGCTCCACAAATAAAGCGCTTTTGTCCAGGATACAGGGACAAGAGTGTTTGCTTTTGTACTGGGAAACAGAGGACTCTGAAAGAGCCATTTCACGTAAAAAGAGAGGGCTGGAAAGGGCCTAGTCAAATGCATCAGCCAAAACTGCAACTCACAGTGTAGCTCCTGGGCCAACAGGGTGAATATCCCAGCAATTAACACAAGAGGCATTTCTTGTAACAACAGTGGATTTCCCCCAAAACCATCTCACTACTACCAGAAATAAAGAGGGACCAGGACAAGCTTTTGGCCATTCATGGAGGGTCAGCTAGTAAAAGTCTAGCCTTGCTTGAAACTTTCAGAATGTAGCCTTTTGGCCTTTCTCATGGATACCAGCATTACTGCCCCTAAGAAAGCTCCATCAGAGCCACAGTCCTGCTGTAGCTGCCATAATGAGAAGAGTAGAGTACGTCATAAGAGAAAAGTATGTCATTTGCCCACTTCTTCCTCTAGGTCTGCAAAGGCCAACTATAGAAAAGAGAGAAAAGAATGGATTTGGTACTTACAGATGGGCAGGGCTTTACGGCACAGTCTCTTATTCCACAGTGACTGCTGTCATTCCAGAAAGGACAAGGTTTGTTTAGGTTTACCTGCAAATAACATATTATCCTATTACACATTTCCTCCATGCAACCAAGCCAACCTTCCACACCACAGATTACCAACACACACCTTCCGCGCTGCAGTGTGAGACTTCAGATAACCAAACTCAGGGCACAGTGAAAGTGGAAACAGACGGCGTTATTCACCTTACACAAAGCTGATCACGCGTGTCCATTTGCCTCTCACATGAGACGTGTGTGCCCATGCAGCCTGGCCAGGACTGTTTGTGGTAACACAGAAGATGGGACACATCAGCCACCGATTCCTAACCACGTGCTGAGGCTCCTGTTGAGCTATGACAAACCGGCTTTGGGCCACGTCCTTTGCTGGCTCCTTTAGGAGCCAGCAGTGACTATGGGACAAGCTCTGGCCTTGCAATATTGCTCACTATATTCTCCGTGAATCTCAGGGGAAGTTTGCTCCCCGTTGATTTTGTTTCCTTGTTTTGGGCATCTTACGACTATAGCCTGCCAGTTGGTCAGATAAGCACGGAGAGACTGGGCCTTGCTGCCATCCTCCTGCGGCCAGAGCGCAGGTCTTCTGCTGTCAAGTCATCTGCGTTCTGGACTTGGTGGTGTTCAAGCCTTCTGGGCTTGATGGGAACAAATAATTCCCTGGTGTTTACATGCTTGACTGCTATCGCTCGTGTCCTTGTTATCAGTACAGGTTATTCTTTTAATCCTTGCTTTGCTGTTTCTCCTGATACCTTCACACACAGACATCTCTGTTCACACTTCATTCACACCAATCTTAATATTTCTGTTACGAATCCCAACACCAGTAGGGGAAAGGACATTAACTTCTTTAACAAATCCTAGCCTTTCTTTTCTGTGAGTTGGTATCAAGTATCATCCTTCCAAAACAATTAACATTTAACAAGATTTTGTTAGTTTGGCAGAGAGGGAGAGCAGGGAAAGGCAGCTCTATCCCACTGATTTCATGTACAGGCCTGTTCTAGTTCACAGCACAGTGAAGCTGGGAACTTTTTAAATGGTTCTTACAGAAAAGCGAATACTTGTTTTGTCTCTGGAAACAATCAGGCAACAGTCACTGTTGAGTATCTGTATTCGACAGGTGAAATACTGCCCCATAGCCCAAGCACACTCAAACAAACCCCACATTTACTCCTGCAGTCTCACTGACTGGGAGCAGAATCCATCTAATAAAGATGGTCTGGCAGCAACAGCCACCAACTCACCTGACTGCTTGGTAACTAAACCAAGCTTTCCACGTCGATGGGGAGACACTAAGAATACTCTCACTATGCAGTATGGATCCCCAGTCATCAATATTTGAGACCCAGCTCAACAAAATAAGTCATTTCAATGGTCTACTGCATAAGTTCTTAAGAGGGAAAAATGCATAAGAAAATATTAGGAAATTAAGCATTTCTTTACCAAGAAGGTCAAACACTGCACCAGGCTTCCCGGAGAGGTGGCCAATGCCTGTCAGTGTTTAAGAGACATTTGGACAATGCCCTTAAAGACATGCTTGAACTTTTGGGTCAGCCCTGAAGTGGTCAGGTAGTTGGGCTAGATGATCACTGTAGGTCCATTCCAACTGGAACGATTCTATTCTCTATCTTTATAAACAAGCAATTTATTTCAGAAGCGTGTTGTATCATATGAAGATTCTCCTGACAACAGAGTCACACTGACTGCATTGCTAAAAATCAGGATTAAAATGGAGGTATCTCATTTTAAAAGGACCAGCAATAACTTCAAAGAATATTTTTTTTAAATAAGAAGCAGCAACGTACAAAATTAATGCAATAATTCTTGTATGATAAAATTACCTTGTAGTATCTAAAATAGTCACTTTCCAGAAGTTTGTTCAGTCTAGGAAAAAGCTTGTAGTTGTTGAAGGCATCAATGGTTTCTATATCACAGGTGCAGTCATCTAAATGACCAGTAACCTGTTGGATAAAAAGAAAGAAACAACCAAATATGAACAACTTAGCCAGTACTTTTTAACACTGCAGACAATAAAACAATTCACAATTTTATTTATTTCTACCAGAGAGTCAAATAGTTAAGTTTAACCAGAATTAAACAACATTAAACCTGACTGTGCTGAACTGGCAGAGAACTTCTGAAGCACCTGTTAGGATGTGTCCTGTACTTGCTGCCTGGGGATGGGCAGTTTTATTCGGAAGCACTTTTCCTCTAACACATATTGCTATACTAGAAATCACTGATGTCAGGTAATGGCATCAGATGGACACTTTCATCTCTTTGAAAAGCAGAGATGACAGACACATTCAGTCAGACTGCATCACACACACATACAAAAACCACACAGCCCTTGTCCACGCATCAGTCAGTCACACACACGTTTCAAATCCCACAAGACACTGGATGTCGGGTGCTGTGACAGCCGTGAGCCGCACACACGGCCAGCTCAGGCTCCCGTTTGAGACCAGACTTCTCAGTGCATCGCTCCTGTAGGATGGCATACAGCTGAGAGCTGGCGTTTGCATAAGGGACCAGTTAGGCAACAATAATGCCACCGAAGATCACAGAACTCCAAGAAAGTCCTTGTCATTACCAACTGCACTGCAGCCATTTGTTTGGCTTCATCAAAACCACAGCAACTGCAACAGTCTCCCTCCTCGCCTCAGAGAGCCATTTGGCAAGAAAACATTTGGTCTAAATCTGATGTAGAAAGCCAACACTTCTTGCATCATCCTGAACAACTCAACAAGCTGTGTGCAAGCCCTGAAGAAAAAAAAAAAAAAAGAAAAACAATGTAGCACTAATTCAGCTATGGCTTTCTGACACGTAGATTACTGTCTGGATGACAGAATTGCACAACACAGCAGTAGCTTTGCTTCCCCCACGCCCCCTGACGAGTATGTGGGGAAATCACCCTGGCCAAAACCATTACTACTCATTCGTTCTCAACAGCACACGCCGGGGATCTTTCCTGGATGTTGATGTAGCAATGCAAACACCTGGCAAGCTGCCATTACCCAGTATCAGATAAATTCAGGGTGTTAAGATCAGGCAGTTGTTTTAAATCAATATTGTTAATTTACGAAGCAAAGAATGGGATGTTTGCCACAGATCACGATAAGAAACCCTCTTGTCACTTCTGTTCCAGAAAGCCTACGAACTCCTGGTAGCAGCACAGAAACGATGCAGCCCACGCTACTGTTCGAGGGGGTTATGTCCAATCTCTGTCTTCGCTCTGTGCACGAGCAAGCTGGAAGCGGGGACAAGCAGAACAAGCCTGGAAACATCGGCACCGGCAGCTCCCGTGGAGTGTGACAGAGTGCATTGCCGAGCGGTGCCATAAAAGCTCCCCACGACAGGCCAGGAACCAACAGGCAGATGGGGAATGCCCGAGACCTACGAAGACGCTGGATTGTGTTTAAGCAGCTCCTCCTTTTCGTACTTTTAAAGCACTCAACCAGCCTAAGCGCTGCCGAACACTGTGGGACAGCAAACAGAAGCAGCTATCACCCCTCCTGCAGGAAAGGCAGCAGATGACCAAAGTCACAAGCACCTCGGCAGTCAGACCCAGGGAAGTGAGTAAAAATCTGCAAGCCTCGAGAAAAAACCTCCCTGAATCCAAAGCAAAGGTGCTACTCCAGCCTTCGCAAAGGGGCAAGACTTCTGATGTACGGAGAGAAAAGAGCGCCACGTGAGAAACGTGAGCCACCTGCCTCGACGCATTTCCGGAGAGCCCTCTGATAACTCGGCAAGAGCTACACATCAACTGAAACAGAACCATTATAATTACTACTGTGGAAATGAAGCTCCCTGCCCTCCTTCTGAGGGGGAAGGCAGAAGTGGAGCACTTGTCCTCAGAGCGCACAGTCAGACAAAACGGAGAAGAGGGGAGGAAAAATAGCCTGGATTAAGCACAGAGCACCTTAAAGGCAAGAGCAAGTTTCTTCCTGCCACCCTGGACAGAGGGGGAAGGAATTCCGGCTCTGGACACAGACCACTCCATAGCAGGAACTGGTACTTTGGAAACAGCTTTTTTCAAAAGGGCTTTGATATTTCCAACTCAGTCACGCTGACCTAAGGGGGAGTGAAGGGAAATTCATTAGAGCGTGCTAGAATGGCCAACTCCACTTGAGCAAACCATTTTTGTTAAGGCACCGCGATCTGGAGGCTCACTTCTACATCCAGTGTTCACACCGAAGCCCGCTGCCTCATCCTCACACAGGCACTGTATTCTGTCAGGCATTTTGCATGGTAATGAAGATGAACAGCACAGCAATTAAGCTTTCCACTAGCCTGAATCACCCCTGTAAAAAGACAGCAGCAATTTGCTAATCCAGTTACCCAATTTAAAGCTGTTTCAAAAAAATGTTTTTAACAAAAGCAAACCAAACAAACCACAACAAAAACTTAACAAACCACAACTTTTATTTCCTGGAAACCTGGCATCCTATCGATTGGGTCTCAAAGCGGCCTACGAAAAGATTTGTGGATACAGCCGCCCTCTGTATCCACGCAAGACAAACAAGCCATTCCAAGGGAATGACATCCCTGTAAGAGGTGACATCAAAGCACCCAGCCAGCCCTCAGCTAACAGCGCGCACCACGTGCGCCAGGCCTGTCCTCGCTACGTCTAGCGACCAACTGAAGCCAGAACCAACCGGTCAAAATGTCATCCTGAAAACGATCCTGGGTGAAGCACCGCAGACGCTGCCACAATTTTCAGGAGTAGATGGGGGTCATGCTTTGGAGATCTCAAAATATCCGCTGCTTGGTTTAGAAGAGCTCTGGTGGGAACATCAGCCGCAACACCACCAAGAAGATGCCTGTTGGGGTAGCACAGGCAAAGGGGAAGCGCATGGATAAACCTGAGCTCTGCTCAAGTCAGAGGGAAAACTCCTTCTTCCTCCAAGAATTTCAGTCAGACTGTGCAGAAACGGGCAATCTCCCTAGCGGGCACACGGCCAACGAGGTACCGCTGGCCTGCTCACCTCCCTGCTCTGCCTCCCGAGCCTCCAGGCTGCTGAGAAAGCAAGCTCAGCCAGGCCTGGTGGCACCACCTGTACGCACCCAGCCTACCAAAGGGGTACAGAAGACAGCATCAAAAGCCAAGTCTCCTCAGAGCCCAAGATGAAAGCCCCCGTGATGCTACCACCAAACAGCACTGACCCACTTTAAGACACAGTGAAGTATCAGACCACCTGGCAGGGCATGGTCTTCATCCCAGAAGCTCCCACTTGCTCCGTGACCGCCTGCCACCCCAGAACCTGTTTCTTTCAGCCCTGTATGCAGCCAGAGACTCACTTGTTTTGGACTTCAATTCCTGCTGTCGAAGCAGCTGAGTTACAGCATGTGTCAAACATGCCCTGCAATGGGTGGTGCCTTAAAACACTTTCCCCCCACCTCCCCACAGCATTTATCTAAATCTTCAGCCTGTAATAATTAGAACAGTTAAGATGAAACATAAACTGATCCAGCCCCAAACATGTGCCATGTGCTTGCTGGCACCTGTGAATCACCGAGCTGAGCGGCAGCAACGGGTTGCACTCCACCCAGCAAGGGCGTGAGACTGTCGGGCAGGGCTGGGTTTTCCCTGTGTGAAGCGATGCAACGGAGCCGCCGGGACAGACGCGGCACAAGTGGCTCCGGCTGTTGAGTAAGCACAGAGGAAGGCGTTCGGCTGGCCCTGCACAACAGCCGCTCTCAATCCCTTAACGCTGATGTACCTGCCTTGTGTACGTAACACAACTTGAAGTGCCACCACACGCAGACTCAGCATAATCCTTGGGTCTGGCCTTTGCTTCATCTTCCTTCACCTCCATCCCAGGCCCCTGTCAGTCTGCTCTCTCCACCTCTTTCTGCTTCCCCCAGCGTCAGAGAAACATCCTTTGGACAGTGGATTTAGGGCTTTCTTCTGTTGTTATGGGCTCCATCCCAGACCCATACACCACCATCTACTGCACAGCTGGGCAGGAAAGAAGGCAAACTCTTCTCTGCATATCCCACTTGCAGCGACAATAGGGCACAGGGCAGGGAACACTACAGTGGCTGAGGAGTTTCTTTCAGCCTGTACCAACCTCACTGGCAGCTGCCTTCTCTTGCAGAGAAGCCACACCAGTCCCAGGCTGATGGCAAGCTGATGCTCTCCCTGCAGCCCTCACAGAAGCTTCCGGCAGTCGCCCTGCACAAGTCATTTGTGGCTCTGCCCGCCTGTGGCACTCAGTCCAGCTAGGTCTCCCTTCCACCCTCACCAGCGCACTGGGAGCGGGTACTGGCAGCCAGGCGAGAACAGTCGTGCCCAGTATCTGCCCAGGAAGCAGTATATACCCCCCCAGGTGCTTTTTTCACCCCCATCTTTTGCCCAGAAAACAAGGACTGGGGCTTCCGGAGCTCATGCAGAAGCAAACCTCACATGGGAGCCTCCGGATGGGGTTAAACCACAGAGGCTGAAGTGCTGTCAGATGGCACCTCCAAGCACCTGCTAGCAAGGAAGGAGCTGCAGCTGCTCTGCACTTGGAAGCTGCCTCCCAAATCATTGCACAGGGATTAGGAACTGTGCTAGGTGCAAATTCCTGCCCCGAAGGCTGGTGGGTGAACACCACTTCAGTAAGAACACAAAAGAGGCTTGAAAGTCTGTGGAGGTAACAGTGAGGTAACTCAGCGCCAGCCTCCCTCCTAATGACAACGTACTGACCACAGAAATGCCCATGAAGGAAACCAGCCCTCTACCAGACCAGAAACCTAGCCAAAATCCTGGTCTGCCAAACACCTGCAGCACCAGTCTGTAAAAAGTAAACAAGCACTAATTACTAGGAATACAGATAACTGATTCATGGCTGACTAAAGCATTAATGCAAACATTAATGTCTGGGCGGAGGACAAGTTGTAAAGTTTGAAGGAACTCTGATATTGAAATGTTATTCAGCGCTAATGAGACAGACTGGAAAGCCTGTCCAGAATTATGGCCTGCTTAAGTCAGCGTTTGAAACCGTGCTACAGCAAGTGCTCTCAAAAGCAGCCCTGTCCCAACACGGGCTGATAGACAAGTCAAAGCTCTTCCATTCACCCTGCGTCAAGTTTCTTGATCTGACAAGCCGATGAGACTGCAAGAGACGGTTCACAGGAGGAAACCAAAAGCTATGCCCAGACCTTCAAGTATATAAACAAAGGAGGGTAAAACATACCATTTAAGGCTTGCCCTATATTTTACTTGGTGGCAAATAAAAACCACCAGACCAGTTCTGCACAAGATGATCAGTAGATTATTTTTTGCAAAAAGAGAAGGCAGCCCTCGGGTGTGTTTTTAAACGGTTAAGCGGTTATTAAGGCTAAGAAATGCTGCCCTACATAACAGCTTTCCCAAAGGCAATAAAGTCTGGAAAAATCCTGAACCTGGACATTTGCACTGAAAACTAAACCAAACCATACACTACTCCATAAACAAGAAGCATGTTGCAACAAACTAAGAGTGTACAAAGTACATCAGTTCCTCCTAGTCAAGGTAAAAAAGCCTGCAAGCCATTACTTTGCCAGAATGCCAGTTCGTTTAGTGGTTCGGGCTTCTTATTCCACACTACACTCCTGACTCCGACTTCACTCCTTAGGAGACAAACTTCACTGCTAAGCAGGAAGCATACAAGCAAAAACCCTACAGAGATAGGGAACTGAAATATGTGCTTTTTGATTCTTTATCAGCATAGCCTGTAGTCACCATTTCCACATGAAAGTGAAGCGTCAAGAGCCACCCAGAAGCCAAATGCACAATTGCATTTGTCTTCTTTCTCCACTCCCAGCTTCTGACTCAAACTTATGCACTGCATTTTTAATACAGCAAGAACATGCTCTACAACAGCTTCCTTTTTTTTTTTTTTTAAAGGCAACAAAACCAAAGCACTAAATACATTCTACTATCTTCACTCCTTGATCTCGCAAATGTGCTTGTGCAAAGTTAAGTCAACAGGAATACACATAGCGACCGTTCCCCCAAACCCAGCTGCCTGGATTCATTTCTTGGTTGACCATCCCCAGTTCTCCCATTACTGCACATCAACAGCGGGTGCACCAAGTGCCAGACGGTAACACACGTGGCAGATGAGCAAGGCGAATTAACCCTGGAAAAGCTTGAACGAGCTGGGCAGCCCAGCTCACCCCCAGGCAGGGCAGGGTAGGGCAGCAGGTGCCACATTTTCCCGGGAGTTGCAACAACAGCAAGGCAGACCTTCAGGAGAGGTCAAGGCCAGGTTGGATGGAGCTCTGAGCAACCTGGTCTAGTGGAAGATGTCACAGAATCACAGAATGTTAAGGGTTGGAAGGGACCTCTGCGGGTCACCCAGTCCAACCCCTCTGCCGAAGTAGGGTCACCCAGAGCAGGCTGCGCAGGACCTTGTCCAGGCAGGTCTTGAACCAGAGAAGGAGACTCCACAACCTCCCCGGGCAGCCTGTTCCAGCTCACGGCAGGGGGGTTGGAACCAGCTGATCTTTAAAGTCCCTTCCAACCCTGACCATTCTATGATTCTATGAGAGGGGACGAGGCACCTCCCAGACATTACAGTCACACACATCCCACGAGAGGCACGTGTGGGCTCAGGGAAGAACTGGTCCCCTAGCTGAATCACAGAATGGTGAGGGCTGGAAGGGACCTCTGTGGCTCACCCAGTCCAACCCCCTGCCCAAGCAGGGTCACCCAGAGCAGGCTGCACAGCACCGCGTCCAGGCAGGTCTGGAATATCTCCAGAGAAGGAGACTCCACAGCCTCCCTGGGCAGCCTGGGCCAGTGCTCCGTCACCCTCAGAGGGAAGAGGTTCTTCCTCGGGTTCAGCTGGAGCTTCCTCTGCTTCAGCTTGTGCCCATTGCCCCTAGCTGAAACGCTCACCTTTCCTGCTCGGGGCAGGGAGAGCAGAGAGTTAGGCAGACAAGGAAGCGGGCAGAAGCCACCCTCCGAGTCCCTTCACTCTAATCACCCCCCAGCAGATTTCCCGACGCCCGCAGCCGAGGGCACGGGAGGGTCTGCCCACCCCAACCCACGCAGAGGAGCCGCCGTCCCCCCCCCCCGGCAGAGCCCACCT
>Ga0065711_1036371_pt1 | contig 21066 bp, 15 predicted proteins | sample Hoacrofraction12_FD_59098 | JGI IMG/M metagenome (GOLD analysis project Ga0065711, IMG submission 59098) | Hoatzin crop microbial communities from Cojedes, Venezuela - Epithelial fraction 12 v2 (version 2) | ecosystem: Host-associated > Birds > Digestive system > Esophagus > Crop | place...
GCACGGTGGGTGTTGGACTAGATGATCTTTAAAGGTCCCTTCCAACCCAAATCTTTCTGTGATTCTGTGAATGTACATTAAATGACCCGGTTGAATTGCACCACTTGGCATTAACATAAGAATAAGTCAGTGCTTTTCCCACGTAGTAATTCTTTCTCTTTACCACACTGGGGAAATTTCAGGAAACAGCTGGAATGAGTATCTTCTTCCACTCTTCCTAAAAAGAAGTAAAAGAAGCAGCAGAGTCATCCAGCAACCCTGCTAAGGAGCTGCGACATTGCCAGCAGTAGGAGACACTCTCAGATCTGCTTGACGCAGACACATTTGGAGTAGCTGGGAAGGAGGGGGAACACGCATTTAAAAATCAACAAGCATATAACCAGAGGCTGCCTTTGCCAGTTAGGGAGCTACACCCCGTAAGCATTACTGCCTCTGGAAACTGGAAACTGTTTCAAGGGCAAAGCAGCAGGAAATGTCAAGTTACTATCACTAAACACAGACATGCCTCATGCTAGCAAAGTCAAGATGTCAAATACAGGAATAAAAGTAAAGCTTACTGTCTCTGCCTCTTCATGTGGCAAATTTAACAAACATGCATAATCTTCCATGCCAGACCTGGGTCGTAGGCATGTTTGGCCGCTGTTTTCTAGCTTGTGTGTGTGCTTTTTACCCCCTCTCCAAACTCCTAATTCATTTTGTCCACCTGTGGCCTCCCAGCACGAAGTCAGGTGACTGATACCTGTGGTGTGTAGAGCCCTGGGAGTCCACGGGCTGCTTTGTGGGGATCAGCAAAGGGAGCTAAGGAAAGCAGTTTACCATCAGTTGGCTTCAACATGCTCTACAGGGGCATGAAAAACTGCAGGGCTGAGAAAACTCCATGGAAATTGCCAATATCTGCAAACTGTGAAGGTGACAATTATTAGTTTAGACAGTAAAATCTTTGACACAGAGCTCATCTTTTAAACATATCCCACCAGACGGAGACTACTGGGCTGGCACTTCAGAGAACTGGCTGATTTTCCTGGCTCTATCACTGGATAACAGGGCAAATTATTGGATCGCCAACAGTAGCCGACTTATTTATTGCTCAGCCTTGAGTTTCTTTACCTGTGGAATTGAGATGGTCGCACTGAACACCTGGAAAGCTTAATGAGCCCTGTGGAGGAGCTAAGCACTGCCTCCGCTATAGGAGGCCAGCATGCTGGAAGCGTACCAACTGACACTGCTATCAAACGCTACCACTACACTAAGGATAAATAACAAAAAAACATAAAACTTCATCAGAGTAGCCTGCATGCCCCTGTATGCCATGCCCCTGTCTTTGAGTCTCACACTGATTTCCAAGATCTTATTCTCACAAAATATGAAGAATCATTACATCTTGGGCCTGCAAGAAAGAGTCTGGAGACTTTTTTACCAAATGAAGCTGTCTGAACGTTGCAGGGGAAATGAGGCTGAAACAATAGTAGACTGAACGCCAGAATTGAAACATAGGACTTTAGGCTATGTCTAAAGCTTTTTTTTTTTTTTTTTAATGTTTTTCCAAAACAGTCACTTATCCCTCAATTTGTGGGCTAAAGCACAGCTTAAGGATGGGAAAAAATTTAAAAAATCCTCAGATAGATCAAACTTCCCAGGACACATTTCTTTCAAGAAGAGATAATACAGATATTTAAGGTCCAAGAATTCAAACTGCCCTGAAAAAAAGGAGATGGTAACAGAAATTTCCAGGGCGAACTGTGTTACAAATTTTCACTCCGAAGATCAAACAGTCATAAAAACAGTGGGCCATCTTTCGGCTATAAGAGAGCAAATAAAGTGCAGGCTTTGTGGTCTCAGAGGCTGCCTTTGGCAGGAAGCTCAGGAAGTCTGTCTTCATGTGAAGTCCCAAACCCAAGATGGGGTAACATCTATTGCCTGTACACACACAAACATAAAAGCAAGGCCAGCTCCCTCCTGTGTTGAAACATACTGTGTCTGGCTGGCTAAACCCCCTGAGTTCCCACTGCCCATGAGTATTTCTGGAATTCAGACCCCATTTTGGCTGCTGATCAAGGAAGGCTGGGGCGGCTTCCACGCTTGCAGAAGGGGCTATTCTGGAGCTGTGTGTGGAATCTGAGGGTCTCCCTTGCTTTGCTCTAAAGGAAAACTTCTGCTGTCCCTGCTCTCCTCTCCTGGCTGCTCTCTCTGGAGCCTCAAGCTAGGCAGCTTCTGAAGCACACTTGGTCTTGAAGCACACGGAGAACTGTTAGAGCCAAGGGAGATCATGCATGTGCTTAAAACACGTCCTGAGCCGTTTCTGTCCCAAGAGCATCTACTAGCTTTTCTCTTTAGTATGAGCAACCACTAAAAAGGGATTCTACTTCTCCAGGATTCCAGACACAAATATCTCTCTAAAATAGGATCATCTAAAATAAGACTGTCCAGGCTAATGTGGAATATCAAGCTGTATTCAACTGTGTTTTGAAGAAGGCGGCATAGTAGCATCAGAGAGCAGACAAGGGTACATGACAATAGAAAAACCCAGGAGGATGACACCAAGAGCAACAAGGAATGCAAGACTGGGGATGGACAAGTAGGCAATGGGAGGGCAGTGGGAGGCAATCAGATGAGGACAGACATTCTGTAAGGTCTTCACAGGCCAAAGCTGCAAGAAAGGAAGCAGTAAGACAATTTTCATTCTTTGAAGGAAAGCAATGAAATTTCAACTTCTCTTCTTTTCTGTTCTTTTCACTAAACTGAGATGATGGAAAGCAGTTTGACTGCTAGAGTGAACCAGCAAACAATTTCTCTGCACCTCTGTCAGATCTGTATTTTCTCACATATACAGATAGGTTGATGATTAACATGATGTCTGCATCATAATTCTGAGCTAGAGCACTCAAATACATCCCACTTGCATCCAAACTACTGTGTGGATCAGAACTGGATTGTTAGACCAGGGATACTTACAAGCCCTGGCAAAACTGCAGTTACATATTTCTGAGAATGAATAAGCATAAATGAATTCATCATGAATAAAAGTCAACCATTTAGTTCACTAATTAGCACCAGATCCTTGAAACTCAGAGGCCAAAAGAAACAACCACCACAAAAATCTGAAGCTGGAATGCCGCCTTCACTCCAGTTGGATGGTTCAAAAGCAAAATCAGGCAGCTTTGCACAGCCACGTTACCCCGCTCTGACTGCAAGTGCTACAATCCCCTCTAACAGTCACAGAGACACCAACATGCTCTAAGCACGGTGACAGGGTACCTGTCAGGTATTCTGACCACAGAATACCTTGGTACCTGTACACCTATATGAATGCAGCAGCACACATGGGTATAAACAAAGCAATTAAAAAATGAATAATGATGTGTGTGGCCCAGGTCTCAGCTTTTTCATGTGCATCGTGTTGGAAAGGTTGAGCTGTTCGCACAACCCCGATTGTTAACGCAGTGATGAACAGTGACAGCTCGGCATCTGCAAGCAAAATGAGACAGGATATTAACTGATGGACTGTTTTTGTTATTTAAACAGTGACTCCCACAACGGAGCCTTGGAGGGCCACCTGCTATCTTGATACAAATAAATATGAATAATATAACAACAAGATTTTAAAAAAAATTAAAAAGTCTGCAGTTAGTATTTGCTGTATTCAGAATACTGCTTAAAACTCCTAGATTCATAATAGTTTTACCAACCTTGAAACTACAACAGATTTAATGCAGAACTATACTCTAGGATCATGTTAGAGTACAGCACCTTGAGCTCAGCTTTTTCTTACAGCAGCAAGCAACCCTCAGGAGAAATTTGAAAAAGAAAAAAAAAAAACCACCTTGGAAGTACCTGGGGGTTTTTTTCCTGTTTCCCCACAGACAGACTTATCTCAGATTTTCACAAGTTTGGCTGGTAATCAGCTCTAGCTGCCCTACACCAGCTCAAGTAAGTTATCTACTGGAAGTACAGCTTGGACCTACTACAGTTTTTTCCCCATGTATCTATAGCCAGATTTGAGCTTCTAAAACCAATGCTAGGCCTTCACATCACTGCCATTAAACTTTCTAGTCCTCTGTACAAGGAGGAAATGACAAATTTATCTCTAACCTGGCTCTAAGGGTACAAAGCTAGACACTTTGAGCAGCAGAAGTTTCTGTATAAGAAGAAAACAAACTATCACAAGATGTTTTCACAGCTCAGTCTGGCAAAATAATGTAGACAAAAAAACTGACACCCAAATGGTGCAGAAGAGTGAGAATCACATCCAGCAGATTGTCCCAAAGCAAGAAGCTTCTGCTCCAGTGCAAGAGAAGTAGGACAGGCAGCATTAGAGGTGCACGTCTGTCAAATGCTCAGCACCTTGGTGATAGGGAGAAGGCTGTTCTGCTGAAACCAAACAAATGAGCATGCCTGCTTGGAATTCCTCTGCCTACAGCCAGCAAACACACTGCATCACTGTGGCTGCTAAAACAAACACCATCCAGAGAGAAGCATGAATAGAACGAGGAGGACTGGGAAACGTGGAGTGACTCACTGGTGTATTAAGCCAGAACTGAACTTCTTGCACAGAGATGAGTCAAATGGAATGAATCAACACAGAGAAATAGTTGATCTTTTTGTTAATAATACAGCACCATTGTATTAACTGTGCTCAACGGCCTGCAGTGCCATGGCTCTGCCACCTCCTGACTGCTTTTGTTCATCCTCTTTACTATTCTTGAGTAAGAAAACAGGCCTGCACACATTTAATACCAGGCATAGCACTGAACAATCCCTGTGGGCTGAAGACAAAACGCTCACGAATGTCCAAATACTCTGTATAATTGCCATGTGCAGGAACATGCTCACAGGCTATGTATTGAAAGATTCCCCCGAGAGGCTCACGATGCTGGCGGCGTCCTTTCACCTCAGCTCACCCTCTGGCCCCAGCTGGGAGAGCTCTCCACTTTCCAAAAAAGCACACCCCTTCTCCTCTTCAGTTCTCTTCCTCTTGCACCCTCCATAAGGCTTTTCTTGAAACCCTGTATTGTCACCCCTGTGTGGATCCAGTGATTGTCTCTGCACCGGTGCAGCTGCTTTGCTGGCCAGGAACCACCTTTCACCCTCAGATGTTTTCATCTCAAAAAAAACACACAAAAAACTGTTGCTGAGTGGTTCTTGCCCTTGTTGGGAAATCTTGTGTTAAAGTGGTATACAATAAAGATGGGTAAACAATCATATTTCAGGATATCAAAGTGTTCATGGGGAGCACTCCACCTCCCCAGAATTCATCGGCCACACAGACAGACCCCCCAGATCACCACGGGACCATGCACTCGCTCTACCACAGCTCCAGGCAGCATGCACTGACTCCAAAGCCACACAGCCTCCTGACAGCTGCCAGCCCCACTGAGCCTACAGACCGCCACCGAGCCGAGCCCAGGTTTGCTGGGGGATACCACAGGCACGGATACCCAGAGAAGTCAGTGTTTCTAAACAGCCTGTGAGTCCTGCAGAGATGGTCCATGTCCAAAATAGTGCCGAAGAGTTAGGCGTTGTGTACTGCGGACAGTCAGTGAACACAGCTACTTAGACCCCACGGTGATCAAGTGCCTCCAAAAAGCAAGAGGCTACAGGAGGCGAATGAGCTGCTGACAGAGCAGAGCCAACAGTTTCACAAGGCCCCGTTCCCCACTGTGCCAAGTTGCTACTTCAGTAGCGGCTGGTGGGGCTTTAAACCCCTTCCAATTCACTTGCTAGCACCCGAGCTAAGACAGCAGCTGCTTGCTGTGGATGGGGAACCAAAGGCTTTAAGGACCCTACACAGATATAAAAGCTGTAAAAAGTGTACTACGCACCACGGATGAAGGGACTTCTGGCACTGCTTCCACTGTCCCCTGTGAGCCTCTCCAACAAGAGGGCTTGGGGCGAGGGTGCAGGAGGCAGTGAACAGCCGTCTAAGCTTAGCTGGTGATCCATCAGGTGGACAGCACTATAACATCTTTGCAATAATACCAGTAAACATCAAAAATCTCTTCTTGACACTCATCGGAACAGGCAACAATGCAAGTTACAGCAACAGAGCAACAGCACCATTTTCCTCGATTTCATGGTCATAAGATAATTTTACATTCGCAATGAATTTCATCTCAAACAATCTAAAAATATATTGAAAATTATACTGATGCATCCCTTGATCAACTTGCTTTACCCAAAAGCTGAACTTGTGTGCAGAATAAGAGTGCACATCAGCATTTTTGACGATTTTGGACTATAAGAAAAGAATACAATATCCCACTGGAACTGAGGAGCTCGGCATAGCAGAAGACATTCACACTGAAGTATGTCCCTAATTCTGGGACTGGTTGAGAAAGGCACCATGAAATCCTGAGCAACCACATTAAGTACAGACCAGTTAAATACCTTTCCTTATAGTCTGTTATAGAAACCAGTTCTGAGCTGGCATGCAAAGCCTTCAGCCAAATATTTTATATAGCTTCTAACACACTATATTTGTCTTTGGAAATTGGCAGTTTGTGTTCACCATCAGCGAACCTTACTATTCAAGCAACCACATTTTCAGCTCGTAACTATATATTTGGCTACTACCAAAAACTGAGACTTACAAAAAGATTTCTCCACAGGCTTCAGAAAACTTCATCACATTTGTCCAGATCTAATATTTTTCTCTGACACCATACCAGGACCAAGAACAACGAAACTTTGCAACAAGGATGATGAACTACAAACTTACTGGAAGAACAATTTAAGATTATTCCAGTTGCAGATGTTGGTTAAGGAGAAATATGAAAGCAATTTACAACTTTTATTTCAATGGAACAGCAGCCAAGATTGGGGCTGTGACAAAGAATTACCTGAAATAGGCTTTGGGCTTTTTTTTTAATGTGACATCTCATAAAAGAACATTAACAAAGCACAGGGAAAGAACTCTCTGCAGAAAGATCAGATTCAGCCATACATTATTCCAGGCACAGCCTTTGCTTCCCCTTGCAAAATCTGGGGCAGTGAAGGTAAATGTGACAGCAGCACAGTAGAGCGCTACCTAAAGCAGCCTTTAAAGCAGCCCAGGTGCTTTAGCTGGACCCAGCAGCTCAGAGGCTGGGACCGAGCCCTTTCCCAGTGTCAGGTTTTCTGGCCTGCACTGAGCTCTATGCCGCTTTGGCTAAATCCCTACTGGCACCCGAGCCAATTGTTTAAAACATGAAAGTAAATTCATTCCAAAATAGCTTTCATTCAGAAAGCAAACTAACTCCTACAGGTTGAATGACCACATGAGGATTTGGGAAAGCTGTTCCAATGACCCGTTTGTCCAGAAAGACAAACACGTCACGTCAAACTCCAAACAAATTTCATCTAAAATTAATCTCAGGCTGAAAACATCACTGTTACTGCCACTGGTGTCTTAGACTCATTTTAACTGCCAATAATCACAGCAAAAGCAGCATATAAAATTTGTAAAGACTGCAAAGCATTAATAGTTGCACTAATTCACTTGGGAACTCATCACAGGGCTGAAGTAATAAGTTGAGGAACGTAATCTGTGTGTCTATCAAGTGTAGAGACCCAACAGAAGAGTAACAAGAAACAAGAATTTGTTAAAGAAAAAACCCCCTGATCCTCATAAATCAGGTGGATATCCAGGAAAGAAGAGGTTGTATGCTACATGAAAGAAGCTTCATCTGCCCAGCCTTCACAGCCTCTCTCAGAACTTCCAAGTTTGTTTCAACTGCATTAAATGCTGGAGGATTTGGGGCAAAAACAGCTTAGCATAAATCAAACAACATAAACTGAGACCTTTTTGTATCAATTCAAGTGCCAATCCTCCTACCCTCATCAGGACTCACTCTTAGCCCTTTTGCATGTTCTGATTGCATCCTCTCCCTTTATCTAAGGCAGACTTACTTTCCAAATATTAATTCCCTCTCACAGACACTGTTACAAATTTCAAAGGAGGAAAAGAGTCAATACAGAATAGAAATGCTAACTGAAATCCAATAGGAATTGCGTGCCTTTGAAAATGCACATTTCCACCAGAGTAACACAAGACAAACTGTTGGTATGAGGGATACAACCTTCAGGAAAGGGAAAAGGAGAATGAGTGAATTGCCAGCTTCACTTTTGAACTATTTTTTTCCCTCCTTTGCTAACGAGGACATACCCATACATTTAACTATCAGCATTCACGTCTTAAGCTTCAAGATACAACTGTGCTTGCCTTTCACTGTGCATTCTCACCCCCTGGAATCCCACACTGAATGCAAGAATAGAGCCCTCTACAGTCTGCTGATGCAAAACATCAAAAACCACTGCTCAGTTTTTGCAGCAGAAAATTTTGTTCCATTCCTTAGCAGTGAGAATGTCAAAGGAAAAAAATAATGTATCTTCTTGGTGGTTTAAAGCACAAAGAGCAGCATGCATCGTCCCATTCTCTTCTCCGTTTATAGTGTGCTCCAACAGAGCATGTCAGTGAAGCAATAAAAAAAATATTTCTTTTAAATACAACCAAATCTCTCAACAGGGAGCAATTACAGAAACAAACCTCAGGTTGCTTATACAAAAACTGAGCACATCAGGCTCTCAAAGAGCATATACTGTCAGATTTCTAGCTGAACGTTTTTTGAAAGGCAATGTGCATTTCTGTATTTCTCATTTTTATGTGTTAATATATAAACAATACAGCTAATCAATAAGGAAGAGGACATTTTTCCTCTTGCTGTAATTAGACAGGAAAAGGTTCTTAATTCCTTTTTCAATATTTCACGTTTATACCTCTGAAGGAAGAAAACATGACCAATTTTCACCAATTTGGTATTTCAGCCAGGACTGATTTTTTGCACTTTTGTACTCAGAATGGTACTTCAGTCTCACAGCATAAGCATTTTGTTCAGTGCTGCTGCTGAAATACAACAAAGACAGAATTTCAAAGCATCCACTAGACTCAGCTCACTTTGGAAAGGTGGAGGGGAGGGGTCAGCATGGCACTTACTTTTTACTTTTCAGGCAACCGTAGAATCCAGCCATGGTCCTTCCAGGGAGGCGTGTGTGCATTTAATCCATGCTTGTGTGTGGATGCCAGCACAAAGATTCTGCAGCTTCGTATCCTGCTCACCAAATGCCCGCACACGCACACAAGAAAGCCAGCATGCCGATGCAATTACTAGCCAGATAAAGTTCCTGATCTGAGGCCCTCAGACTCTGCTGAACTGGGTCCAAGGAGGGCTGTGCCTGTTCCATAAATGGTTATGAATTGTTAACTCCCCCTTTTCCTGTCTCCTTCCAGCTCTTGGTAAGCACAGCATCCTAAGTGTAAAATACCATATGGCATTTGATTCTGTCTCCCTGTGGGACTAATGAGAGGCTTGGTTGTAATTAGGATGTGAAGAAGCCCTGAGGAGATTAATTGTTCTTGTTATTTTTCAGACAGAGAAAGCCTAGAGAAAATAATTGCAGTATCTTTGAAATAACCACTAAAAACTGCAGTCATTTTCCAGCACGTAAGGGGTGCACGGGACCATCCAGAACAGGCATTACTCTGTCTCACTGTAAATCACAATCTATGCTAACAAGTTATTCCCCACATTAACAGAAAAAAAAAAAAATACATCCCTACAATATTGCCAGGTCAGGCAAAAAGCTCTGGAGTTTAAAGTAGCCAGCACACCTGTATGAGAAAAATACTGCCTGGTGATGCCCTCTGACAATACACTAACAGTTATTACTCACTACCACAACTAAGGAGGCCCTCACTGGGTGTGGAAGGAGGAAAATGGCTATGGTTTAACGCTGGAGAACATAAACTTTGAGCAGTGTCCTTCACAGGGGTGACCCAAGCCCTGGGGACAACATTACTGCACACATTTCTGACATTAGGTTGCCTTAAATTCACATGGAAATGAATCTGCATCATGGCTGTTAATGACCTCTGCTGAGGTAAAACCAGGGAGGTGAGGCAAGACATTGCTTGTGCTGCTTGCACACAACTAGGGAGTATCAGCAGCCGGTAACATGGTGTTAGCCTGTTCCTGGCATCGCATGTCTTGGTAAGAACCTCAGCTCTGGATTACAAAAACTGCACGCACATTTAAACGTAGTAAGTTCATAACTCTCATGATTGCAAAGGAAAGATTTACACTCATTCCTAAAAGATCAGAAGAAAACCACATTTGCTTGTATTTCTCAGCTAGTACATAATATTTGAATCCTTGAGTTTGGCAATCCAGTAAGAAGGAGTATTATACAAGTATTTCTATACAAATTTCTTTTAAAGTTGTTGAACAGCGAGTATTTCTATACAAATTTCTTTTAAAGGTGTTGAACAGCAAGATCAGATCTAAGGTGGAGCAGTTTCTGCTGGAATACTAGGAAAAAACCACTTTATTTTATCACCTTTCCCATAGAAGAGACGTGAAGATTGAGAAACGCACCTCTAGTGAGGAGTCCCACACCTGACTCAGCTACAGCAATTTCATAATGGTGCAGAACTTTGAAATGTTTGAACAGACAACTCCATTTCTCTATTTCCTATAAAGTCCCCTACACAAAGGAAAGCCATGACACAAATAATAAACAACAGCAAGCACAAGGGCCACCACAAAGAAGAACCAAATCATATTCTAGTCTAGTTTGCCACCTAGCAGGAAAGAGAAAGCCTCTGCAAGCAACCAACTTCAACACCATCCACAGAAAGACTGCAAATCAAACCTGACCTCAAGCAGATATACTTTCTCGGGAGAAGACAAAGAAGCAAAAATACAGTAACACCAGTTTAAGTTTTACCCAAATGAGTTTCGCTCTTGTCCTGAATTACTGCATTTGTCACCATAACTTCGTGCTGAACTCCTAATCCTAACAGAAACAGGCTAGCGAGAGAGCATTAGTCTCACCCATCACAGAAAGCCCACAGAAAAAAAAAAAAATCAAGGCTCTGGTTATCTGGTAACAACCACCAAGAAGGAATTCCTGGAGATTATTGGAGAAACCTTCTGACTGGCTGAATGTACTAAACCTTGGACAGAGGATTGCATCTGAAATCTGCCTGGAATTTAGCTCAGAAAATGCTGCCAATGGAAACATTTACAGTAAGAAATGAAGGAGACCTCGTGAGAAATTCACATTTGTATTTAAAAGCAAGAAAGATCAAATGGCCTTCCAGTGGGAAGGCCTAATCCCTAAATCCAGTGGAAGGGTGTAATCCTGATGGTTTTGGAAGAATTTAATCACTTTAACTGGTGTAGAACATGGCCCACAAACTTCAAAAGATTGGATTTTTTGCTGACATGAAGCAGATTCCCTGTCTCCTAACCTGCTCACATGGTTTGTGTTCAGAGTATGTTTACTTTCTTAATTTTTTTTTCCTTTCATGTATTTTTGTCTTGAAGTTACTTAGTTGAACATGCAAATCTTCATCTGTTGGGTTCCATTTAGGTCAAACATAGTCCTCTTCCCAGGAACTGGCAGTCTAGAAACACACATTGCACCATGTAGAAACCCCTTTACTTCCCCAGAAGCACAGACTAGTAAACAGTCATTAAAAGTAACTACCCCACCTCAGGATTTAATCCTTTTTGATTCTCTATCTTCATATCAGTCTCCAAGCCACTTCACGGTAGCATTTATTATGCACTGGTCTGCCTCTTTATCACCAGTGCAGCTCCAAATGGCTACACACTATTTGGGTACAGATCTGAAATCTTAGATGTTGATAAACGTCATGGCTCTATGTCCACAGGTAAACCAGTGCAAGTAAGCAGTTATGTGCTGCACCCCAGGTCTGACAGCCAAACAGCCACCGTGCTGATGAGAGCTCTTCAACTGTCAAGGGCTAAAGCAAATGGGCTGCTCTACTGCCAGTTAATTAATTAAAGCTGTTTTCAGCTTGGAAAGCAGATGAACACCAAATAGCCACAGAACACAGACTTTGGCAAAGTAAAGACGATTCTTTAAAGACAGGGAAGACAGCAAGTTTAAACACCTGGAAGTTGAATCTGATCCGGATTTCCTCTAAAGTTTGTGGCTTGGATTGGTTGAAATAGCCCAGTCTAGGCCCACTTTCATTTGAAAATAATGGCCTTCCCCATTGACTTTTTCATCACTGTCAGTGCTTTCTCTCAACAGCCCAACATCGCACCACCCCCCTGTGATCAATGCATGTCCAAATCGGCCTCACTTCATCTTCTGTGTGCAGCCTGGGGGCAAAGCTGCCCTCCCACAGCGGGACTGGCAGCAGCGAAGAGGCAGCAGCAGAGCTCCCAGCGCCTGGCAAACTTCCCAGCAAGTTTCTTAATTTTTCCAAAGGGAGTGAGAGAGGCAAGTCTGAGCTAGGCCCTGCAACCCAATCACTGAGAAATGCTTGCACCAAAATACAGCTTCTAAAATCAGCGAGTTATTTGTTTCACAGGCACTTTCACCTGCGTCATTGCAAAAGAGACCTCTTCAACATAAGTAACCAACAGCAACCAGTAACCCAACGGGGGAAACTCCATGTGAGCTAAAAAATGCTGGCACGTTTCCACAGTCACTTCCTACACATACACACGTACACAGGGTACACGCCAGCAGCCTTACAGCAGAGGTGTTAGGAGCTACACACACAACCATCAATTCAAAATACGTTTCACGTCTGACAGATCTACTGCTTTCCTTGCAGCTTTTTGCAACTAGATCTCTAAGGTCTAACCATGTCCTTGCCTCCTCAGCTCTCAGATAGTAAACGCTCCACAAAACATCCATTCAAAGCTGGCTTGCATGCAGTCAGGACACATACACAACGCAAAGCAGTAGGGACCAGATGTCACACAGTTAGGAAATCACATGATTCACAAACTGTGTTTAAACACGGGTGTTTGATTTGTATTTTTTTTTCCATTTCTTTTCGGAAAGGGATGAAAGTTTGATGTGAATTTTTCACTAAACAAGTGTCAGGGCAGAAGTAGAAATCCTGCAGCAAACTGATAGACCACAGCATTCCAGATTTCCTGTATATTTTGCTGTGTCTGAACTGATTTCTTGTTAACAAGGCAGACTTTGGTCTCTCATTTTCAGCCTTTTGGTCTCTGCCAAAGCCCAGTCTCTCCTAGTCACTGGAACAAAGTCACATTCTGACTGCATTCCTCTGGTAAGTTCTGCTGTTGTGAAAAACAGCATCTACCAGGTGAGAATTCACTGGAGGAGGTTTGCAGCTCCCCCTGTCACCACTACGGTGGGGTGAGCTGTCGTACACTGACCTATATGCACTTGGACTTTATATAATGAAGATTCTGTGTATTTCTTACATGCGTGTTGCATTTGTACCCCTAGTGACATTTCACACTTTTCAGTTATTTTGCCTCTCTTCACCTTTCCCAGCTACTGCCAGCCTGAGCACTGCGTGCCCTCCCGCATCCCGTACTGCAGCCGAAGCTACGCAGCTGCACAGACCCTCCCCTCCTTCTAGGGCAGGGCTGCATACCCTCAAACAACTGACATGTTCTGTTCATTTGTTTAACTCTGAAAAAGCAACCCTTGTTGTCAGTGTCTGGACATCAGATGAGGTATCTGGGGCAAATCCAGCCGAATCCAAGTCTAGCTTCCAGTTCTCGTGTCTTTACCATCAAGCAATGAAGCCTAGATTAATTGAGAACTTTCAGACTACATTTTCTGCTGCGCTTGATCTTGCCCAAGTATTTCTAAAACTGTGCTGTTCCAGCTGAACTGCATGTAAAGCACTCCTTCCATTATAAACTGGGACAAACTCTGCACAGAAATCCAACCGTAACATTGCAAGTCACTCTTCCCACACCACAATACTCTCTGCATTTGGCACGTGGATTGTTTACCTGCATGCTAACATAAACATGACGTTCAGGAAACCCCTTCTTGAAGCAGAAATGGATTCAGCTTTCTTACAAAGTGAGATTCCCAGGCTGGCAAACGGGCCTAGCTTGGAAATTCTCAGTGAAAACCCTTCGACACTAAAGAAACAACTAAACACGCATCGCTGTTAAAAGCTGCGGTATCAGAGCTTTAAACAAACAGGGTTGGAATCAAACACCGTACTCTGCAGAACACAAAGAAATTGAGATAAGAGGATTTCTGCCTTGCAGAGTTTATACATCCATCTGTGATTAATATTAGAAGGAAAATGAGGGTCAAAGCCTATCTCTGACACTGAGAGTGTAGTCTGGGGCCTCTAACTACGCACTACATCAGCTTTTTATTCATGCATATAAATCTGAAGAATTTGCCATGATACTTGCTCTGGAGTCTAATTACTGTATGTTGCTCTCATTCTGTCTATTTTTACACTTTGTGTACAGTGTGTGGGATTTGGGGGATTTTTGTTGTTCTACTCTGCTAGAGGACTTCCTGCAAGCCCCTTCAAGAAAAAGAATATTTCAAAGAAAGCAGCAATACATATAATCTCTTTGATTCCAGTGTCTGGTAATTCTGAGCCTGAATCATTTCTTGCAGTTTACCACAAACATGCTGTCTTCACCTCTGAGGAAGGAGTGAAGATAAACTTCGGTACGGGGCATTCAGTGAATTACTGAACTCCAAAATACGGCCAAAAAGATACTGGTGTGCTAAATCTGTCCTTTGTGTCCCCATAGCCAAATGTGAACTCTTCCTGGATTATCTGGAGATGAAGGTCAGGCCATGTGTCATTCAAAAGGTAATTTCCGCTAGATTTGCAACGGGATCACAGATGTAACCTCAGACTTGAGTGTCAGAAAATATCAATTGCCAAACAAATAATACAAATAAAGAGATAGAAGTGTTTGTTCGACATTTTACAAATCTGCAAGGATTGATTTACATATAAATATGTAATTCATTTATAGAGAAAGTAACAGCATCCCTGTATACACAGACAATACAGCCAGGATGTACTGCCTCTCACGTATCTGCTTTTTTGATCCAACATCACAAATCTACAATCTAAGATTTTAATGAGTCCGAATGAAAAGCAGATTATTTTTGACACAGTGGAAGACCTTGGTATTTCCTGTGAAAATACTAGCACGGTCAATATTTTATATACTGGAAAACTGTGGTTCTTTTGTCTAAGGGGGGGTAGTGCAGAAGCTGAACAAAAGAGCTCTATTTCTACACATTCTGACTTATGAAAATACCATGTTAAAAAACATTTAGTTCCAACAACACAACTTTGCCTTCTCGGTGTCCAGGCAGGCACCGATATCCAAGACCATCTGGAAAGAAATGTGAGAACACAGTGTGTAGCTACAGGCACCAGTGCCTAGTCTAGATGTTGAACATCAGAGGTAACAGTTACTGAGTCTAAACAAATATCCTGAGATGGTATGAATAACAAATTGAGTTTTCTACACCCCATTCTTCCCAAATGCCCCTCTAGGGATAGATCCAGTCAACGTCCTTGCAAAACTCCCGCCAAGCTCCCTTGGAGACGGATAAGACTGACATAGCCACTAACGCCTGTGCTGTGATAGCAATCAAATTTAATGACTTCCCATGTATATTAGTTTTGCACTAATGCAGGCCCACATCTTCAATAGAATTACTCCAGATTTGTTTGTACAGGTATAAGGAGGAGGAGAACCAGGGACTTGCACAACTGGAATAATATTCCTAAACCTATCACCACCCTGAATTTCAGCTGCGACTGAAATAAAAATTCAAAAGCGAAGGTCATCTCTGATACCATCTTGCTGTCAGCTGAAGCAGTAACACGGGAAATCACGGAAGCGCAGTTCTGTGGAAAAGGCTGCCTGACTCCAGTGCCTGCAAACACAAGGCTAAAGATAAAGTTACCATTAACCTTCGGAGAAGGGCAGTGAGGTCCCAGAATGTCCTGCCTGCAGGCTTTATTGCTCCAAGGGGAAATGAACAGAAAAATAAAAGTCAAAACTGCATACTCTTGACATTTAACTCAAATTAGTAGGCAATGGTAACATCTTGCTTTCGTTGTTAGCTTTCTTCTGTATAAAGGCACAAATACAATACCTGGTTCATTCCACAAACTGCAAAATAAGTAGCAAGTATTGAGTAATAATAAATCTACTCTTACCACTTGATATCTGCAAGATTAATCACAAGCATCAGACCTGTGTTCCTCTGCACAGAATATAATATTACACCATACTGCAGATACAGCTGGGAGAACCGAGGCGGAGTAATTCAGTGACTATTCCAGAAACCATAAACTGCAACTGAACCCAAAGTGCCTGGAACTGTATTTCTGAGTCTTTCCCCATCCTCCCTTGCTCAATAAGGACAGCCAGAAAGACACTACAAGAACAGGCACCCTATAAATATCCAAGATAACTTTAAGTTCACTAGCCAGCCTTCAGCCGTGGGAACTCTTACAGGATCTCTGGCATCAAAATGATGAGTTAAATTAGAAATCAATGACTGTACTACATGATTTGGCCCAGCCTGTTCAGGGTTTTAAAATCATCACATAATAAAAAATATCTCATACTGAGCCAATTTCACCAGAACAGACCCATAGGCACAGTAGAATCCTTACATGGCAGCCCAACGCATTACTCAGATTCAAGTTCTGGAATCTTTAAATATCCCAGTGTGTTCCAAATTGTCTCTTAAATATGCTGGAGCTGTTCCCATCATAATGGGAAGGGAAAAAATCTAATAAATACTCAGAGGCAGGAAATAAGCTAATTGCAGAAGAATTTTACCTAAAACTGTTGAATAAACTACAGTTCTGTGTCACTAAGTCACATAATCACGTGCTTAAAGCGGATCTCTGCTTGGTCCTTCCCATTTCAAACAGTCCAACCACAGAGCTGGGCATACACTTCAATAACGCACTGAGCTGATCAGTCTATCTATTATCACAGGATCAGCGGTACCTGAAAGAGCAACAGTAGAGTCATGACAAATTTAAGTCCGTCGCTGTAGTATCTTTCTGCTTTACTATGGGGATTACGGGATACCTACAGCCTTCCTAGGATAAATGCCGTGCTCAGCCTCACCACTCCAGCCGCTATTGCTAGCCTTTAAACAGAACAGCCTTGAGACCCACTCGTATTGGCTTCAGGTATTGAATCCTGGCTACTAAGCGGTTCCTTCCATCTAGGTAGTTTCCATACAGTGAAATACCAGCTGATGCTGCAGGTCTGAACAGGAAGAGGAGCAGTTGTCACCACGCACCATGTAGCTGAGAAGTCACCTACCCCTTCCGCAGGTTTTATCAGGACCTACGAAAGAACACAAACCCTCCCACGAAACAGCTCCTTTGGACATAATGCAGAGGCTAACATAATTGATACTGTCTGGCATGGTACTAACTGAGCCGACAACTGACTCAGTATATTGCCTGGAGATAAGCTAGTGTGAAATCTAAAGATTAGAGAGCTCCCTTTGGTCATGAAAGTACTAAGTAAGCTCTCCATCTGCTGAGGACTATTTATACGTGATAAGACTAGATGGTATTTAAAAGCAACCAAAAGTTGATGAGCTAAGTTACAAGATGGATTTACACCGCTTTTCTGATTACACAATACTTATACTGTAATATTTTCTCACTGCAGATGAGATTTAATATCTCACAAAGGCAGCTGCAACCAAGTACAAACACTAAACACTAAAGACTTCTGGATTTTTCTTCCTAGATTGTGCAAAGTTTTCTCACCATGAATTCATATGCATTGCTAAATATAATGGCATATTAGCAAAAAATGGCCAAAGGAAATGCCATTGAAAGTTGCAGAATAACCACTGGTCATCAGTAAAAATGGTATTCATGATGATCTGATCAAGCTTTTATTTTGATCAGAAACAGTTACAATAACAGCAAATACCTTATCTCTGAAGAATCCTATACACACTGCAAATGTAACACCCCATCCATCAAAATGAAAACCTGTTCAAAATCTGAAATATTTTTCCTTTGGAGGAATGAGGGCACACGATTGTTCTGATGCAGTGTAATGTATAGTAGAATAAAACCTAAGTCACACTGTATGACTGTTTTTATCCCTCTTGTAACTGCAGTTAGGAGGAGCAGTGGCAATGGCCAATAGTTTGAGGGCCAGTAGAGTAGAAAAAATGTGATCACCAGAATCAGACCATGTAAATTGCTTGTACTCCTTTTTTCCCTCTAATTCAATCAACAAAAGTTGTGGTGGTATTGTTTATAACATAGTTTCTTCAGACTCATCACAATAATAATGGCTGGTTTGCTCCTTTTTTTTCCTCTTTCCTCTATTTAACACAATTTTACATTGCTTCACATTAAAAATATAATATAAAAACTTATGCATAGTCTAGAAGCTTGACAAATCAACTAAAGCCAGAAGTTCTGAGATAAATGATAGTCTTTCCTTGACTCAGATAAGCTGATTTATTGCAAGAACCTTGACATTTTAATGTATTTTCTTGTACAATAAGATATCATTTTTAATTATTGAGGAATCCACAGCTTTAGGGGTTTAACTCTCATTAAACCTACTCTTCAGCCAGCACAGTAGCAACAAAGTGCTAATGTATGAAAGACAGATCCAAAAAAAGAAAAAATGCATTAAAAAATAAATGCTTAAAGAAGTACACACTGGTAGTTTACAACAGGTTTATAAAGAGTCTAATGATCTTCTGCTCACTGTATTGCTCCTGAACTCTTACGAGCACACAAACACACTGCATTGTGGTTTTGAAATTTACTCTGACATGGAATCGCTGCATGCTACGTCTCTTTCAGAACACCAAAATCTTTAAAAATGTATAGCTTTATGCATCTGTAAATAAGGTCTGTCTTAATGTATCTGCAAAGAAAGAATGAAGGATTTTGGAAAGAACTTTAATTAGTATTGTACAGAGGCAATTCTGAATGGCATCTCCAGCTGCATTTACTCTCCTAATGCACAGCAGGTTTTCTATGTTCTCTGTAACGTTGTGTTCACATCTCCCTTTGTTTTAATTAAGATTTAAACAGTCAATTATATAAAACCACAAGCTCCCTATGAGGTGTTAAATAATTTGCTGGCAGACTCGAATACAATGTATAGACTGAAAAAGCAACAACATGAAGCAAGCACCCTTCATACACACTGCCTGCTTGCAGCATGTTCCTGGATAATTAATTATACTACAGGTCTATAGTTTATAGAGAAACTCTTGGTCCCTTTCTCAGATGTCAAGCAAACCACACAGCCTACCCCCCTGCTTTCTTTCCCTCACCCTTTCACTTCCTCCTACTGAGATAATGAAATGTATCATATAAAAAAAACAGAGAGTAAATTCAGGAGAACTCAGAAATCCTGACATTGCTTTGAAAGAAAATAGGACGAGAGAATGCATCTTTTCTAAATCTTCCCCCTCCTGTCATTATCAGTGTGTAGGAATATACAAACAGTTTCTTGAACCACAGGGGTAAAATTTATCCTGACATTGCAAGGAAGAGCCTTAGACCCCTGCTATCTGGCCGCAGTCACGTGCAGCAAGTCAACAATGGGCCTGGGAAAAGATGCTGGTTTGCCAGATACTGTGTTGCAGGGGGAGACAAATGTCCCCAGGTCGCATGGTGAGGGCTGCAGCTCCAACTCTCCTAAGCTAGCAATCTTACAAAAAAAAAAAAAAATTTAAAAAGGGGGGAAAAAAGGGGGAAAAAAGGCACTCCAAAGAGCAAAGACTGGCAAAGAACCAGTCAAACTACAGCAGCATTAACCCCTTGTGTGCTGGCAGGAATCCTTCTAAAGTGTAAACAGGAGAAAGGAAAGGACACACTTGACTGCAAGCTACTGTAACATTTTCTAGCAAATTATAGCAATAATATTTAACAGACTTCTAGGAATGATGGCAGCCTCTTCTTACTAGTAAGTATCAATCAAATTTAAGAAATACACTCAGCAGAAAGAAGAAAGGGCTGGAACAGCAGATGAAAAGCCAAAGAATGGCAGTGAAAGCAGGAGAGGCTGCATAACTCCTTGACATACCATTTTGCTGAGGTTAGCTCTAGAGAGGGCATCGAGGTTGTAAGCAAAATAAGTATGTGCACTAACCTCCACTTTCCCCCACAGGCTTTTAGGCAGCAATTTAAAAAGAAGCTGTGAAATAAGATCCTCGTTACTTCCTAGAGTTTTAGGAGATTAGAGTAGTGCAGCCACCCCAAATTCAGCATTCCTGAGTCAGCAAAATTATGTGACAGCTTAAACAAGCCGGTATACTGGAAATAATATTTGGTGCTCTCTTCAATTTCAGTTTCTGAATCATTAAAGATCCTGCTTTCAAGCTTTGTGGCTGAGTATGTATTTTGGCAGTTTTGCCTGATTTTGGCTGGTCAGAAGAACGTTCAGAGTCTTGCACAATCGCTTGGCTGTGTGAGCTATGACCTGATGAGATCTCAAGAGATTTATGGGGGGAACTGCAACAGTCAGCAGGAGTGAGGAAGGAGTAGTAGTTAAAATGATCCTTGTTAATAACATCAGCTGCAAATCTCAGTGTCTGCTGCTCGTGAAAGAGGTGGTTTCAAGTTCTAACCTGTAGCACTCCTTCCATTGCACATAGAAGTTGTCAACCAAAGATAAGGAGATAAACCTCTCCAGACTGAGAGAAATGTATTTAGCTTTATGCTTAAACTGCACAATGGATTGGCCTTAAACAGACAGAAGAATCAGGATAGAAACTCATCTGCAGAAATGATGAGGGCAAGGGACAGCATTTCCATTCTAACCGAAGTAACAAAATCTCATGCGATGTGTTTGAATTCATTTGGAAGAAACCGAAGAAATTCAAACAGCATCTATGCTTGTGGCATTGGCACTGCTTTGGAAAGCTATTTTAAACTGTAAGGGGATATATATGCATCTGTGTACGCGTGACTCAACATGATGCTGGTGGCATAAAGTCAAGCCACCGATTCTTGAGTTTGGGCCACATCCAGAGCTCATTAAAATCAATTACAGTCTTTCCACAGAGTCCAACTCTTCCTACCACAGCTGAGGCTTGCAGTCCGATGTACAACAGGGACTACAGTCAAGCTGCTTTGTCCCCTGTTTGACTTAGTGCGCGGCTTGATGTTTATGTTACATAACTAATGATACTGAGACCCACCACACCACATACACTGTCCACAGTACATGCATAGGGATTACTCCAAATCCTCGGGGG